>Ga0070741_10004042_pt1 | contig 34935 bp, 32 predicted proteins | sample Coa_R1_4_FD_66440 | JGI IMG/M metagenome (GOLD analysis project Ga0070741, IMG submission 66440) | Surface soil microbial communities from Centralia Pennsylvania, which are recovering from an underground coalmine fire - Coalmine... | ecosystem: Environmental > Terrestrial > Soil > Unclassified ... | reverse complement strand
ACGCGCGTTCGGATGGCTACGACCACCTGGTCGCGGGCGCGACGCAGGCGGTGAGGCAGGCGTCCGACGGCCCGGCCTTCGTGCGCCAGGCGTCGCGTGTGATCGGCGTTCCCGTCCGCGTGATCTCGGCTCAGCGCGAGGCCGAGCTCAGCTTCCTCGGCGTCGCCAGCCGCCACGCATCCAGGCGCGAGTGGGCCATGGTCGACCTGGGTGGCGCGTCGACCGAGATCGTAATCGCGCGTGGTCGCCAGATGGGCCGCTCCGCCAGCCTTCCCGTAGGGTCAGGCGTGCTGGCCGGGACCTTCCTGGCCGACCCACCGAGGCCGGAGGAACGAGCCCGCCTGCGGCGGGCCGCACTGCGCGAGCTGACCCGTGCGCCCGACGGCGACGTCGAGCGCCTTGTCGCCACCGGTGGCACGGCATCCAACCTCCCGCTGCTGCTCAGCACGCGCAGGCCACCCGAGGTGCTGACGACGGCAGATCTGCTGGGCTGCGAATCACGCCTGGACGCGGCCCCTGCCGGCGCGCTGGCTCTCAAGACCGGTCTGCCCGCCAACCGCATCCGCGCCATGCGCGCGGGCGTCGAGGTGCTCCTCCTGGTCCTCGACTGGTACGGGCTGGCCGTGCTGCACATCAGCCACGAGGGGCTGCGCCACGGCATGCTCCTGGCGTACCTCGAATCAGGAGAGGATTGGTGGCGCGCTGGGTAAAGTAGGTTCGTGGAGCATCTGATCCATCGTGGCGCGGCGCTGAAAACGGCCCTTGCGCTGACGTTCGTGATCCTCCTGGTCGAGTTTGCCGGCGGCCTCCTGTCGCACTCCCTGGCTCTCATGGCCGACGCGGGCCATGTCCTGACCGACGTTTTCGCGCTCGGCCTTGCCTGGTTTGCCGTCGAGCAGGCAAAGCGGCCTGCCGACCGGCGGCGGACGTACGGCTACCAGCGCGTCAGCATCCTCGCCGCGCTGGTGAACTCGGTCGCGCTGATCATCATCGTCGTGGCGATCGCCTACGAGGCGGTTCGCCGCCTGGCCGAGCCTCAGCCCGTGCACGGAGGCATCGTGGTCGGCACCGCTCTCGCCGGCATCGCGATCAACGTGTTCGTGATCCTCACCCTTCGCGGAGACAGCCACAGCCTGAACCTGCGCGCGGCGCTTCTCCACGTGACGGGGGATGTCGCGGCTTCGGCCGGCGTCGTCGTGGCCGGGCTCGTGATCCTGTTCACCGGATGGCTCTACATCGACCCGCTGCTGTCGCTCGGCATCGCGTGCCTGATCGCGATCGGGGCGTGGGGGATCGTGCGAGAGACGGTGAACCTCTTGATGGAGGGCGCACCGGGCGAGATCGACCTGGCGGCGGTGACCCGGGAGATCACGGGCACCGAACTCGTGACGAGCGTGCACGACCTGCACGTGTGGGCGCTCTCCTCCGAAGAGACCGCGCTCAGCTGCCACGTCGTCGTCGGCGAATGCCCGCTCGGCGATGCGGAGCACGTCGTCCGTGACCTCGAGAGCCGGCTGTGCTCGAAGTTCTCGATCGGCCACACGACGATCCAGGTGGAGAGCTGTCATCCGTGCGGGGAGATCCAGCACGGCGCGGGCAGCCACAACCACCCGCACGCCGCCCTCAGCTCTTAGGCGCCAGCGCCTCCTCGCGCTGAAGGATGCGGCGCGCGACGGCGATGGCTGACGCGTAAGTCGAGTCCATCCCGCGGTAGCTCAGTCCGCGCGCGCCCAGCGTGCGCGCCTGCGTGTACGGCGTGTCCGAGGCGTAGTGGACGATGCCGAGGTCGAAGTGCGGCTGTGCCATGTTGACGCTCTCGCCCAGAGGGTAGCGGTCGGGCTGCGTGATCTCGTAGCAGGCGTCGAGATAGGGACCCGCCTCCATCTCGACGATCGTGTAGCGGCCCTGGTAGTAGAAGTCTAGGTAGTCGCGGTTCTGAAGGAATGTTCCGCGCACGGCGACGGCGCGCTGGTTGTCCAGCGCCGACCCGTACACGAGGTTGGGCTGCACGTCCGACGCGCTGAAGCAATTGTCCAGCCAGTACGTGTTTCCGGAGTGCTCGTTGTGCACGACGTTCGGGATCATCACGTCGCCCACGTCGGCGTTCAGCGTCGCGGCTTTGCCAAGCAGGTACACGCCCCTGATCCATGAGACCTGTTCGGCGACCTGGCGCAGGATGTGGTACGCAGCCTCGCCGAGCGGGTAGTCGACGTTGAGGATCACCGCGTCTGATTTCTTCAGTCCGCGCTCGTCGACCGCGCCGACGCGTGGGTCGATGCCGTCGGGGTCAAGCTTGGAGAGCAGGAAGATCTGCGCCGCGGAGTCAACGCCGGTGCCTTTCGCGGGGACGTGCCGGACGCCGTTGGCCGACTCGATCTCCGCGCGACGGCTGCGAAGCGTTTCCCTGTCCGGGTGCGCGTCGAAGATCTGTCGCGCGCCGTAGTAAAGCCAGTTGTGCCGCGACGCGCGGCTGTGGCCCGCCTCGAGCTTCTGGCGCTCGTCCTCGAGGTCGCGGTCATTGCGCGCGATCCAGTCGACGATCTCGTCCTCGAAGCGCCGCGCCACGCCCGTGAGCACGTTGACCAGGCTGTGCGCGTTGGAGCTCACGAAATAGATCGGGGCCTCGCGCGCCCCCATATCCTCCATGGCAGCGGCGATGGGAAGCCACCAGCGGCTCGCGTTGCGGTCGAATCCGAGGTGGCTGCCGCCGATCAGCCGCAGGACGATGCGGCACTCCTCCTTCTTGACCGCCGCGAGGTTGGCGTCGAAGTCGTCGCCCCATGCGTCGCGAAGGCGCCGCCAGTCGCTTGCGCTCGCGCCGGCCGCCTGCCGCGCCGCCTCGTCGGACAGACCGACGTCCTGGAGGCTCCGGTGGAGCTTGTTCCACTCGATCTGGAACGCCACCAGCGTCGGCACGAGATCGTCGATGTCGGACGTGGACGCGATGAGCACCGCCAGCGTGTTCTTCCCGTCGTGATACCAGCGGCGCCGCCTGGCCGGCGCCTTCACGGCCTCCCAGCCCATGATGTCGGCTCCCAGCACCGCCTTGAACCCCTGCGGGCTCTGGCCCATGACCACGCGCCGGCAGCGCATGATCGCCGCCGGCAGGCGGCGGGTCGCGTACAGGAGCGCGCCCATGTCGGCCTGCGGTTCCGCCGCGAGCGGATGCAGCACGGAACCCATGCCGAGGTGCGCCTGGACCAGGGACTCGATCTTGATGTCGCCCGAGCTCTGCAGCATGGTCGTGTAGGTGCGCACGTACAGCTCGACGGCATGCTTTCCGGTCCAGCCGGGGCTGGGCGGCGATTCCATGCTCGGAATATAGAGCCGAGGGCGCTCGAACCCGGGAATTACAAATCCATGAGGAACCGCCTCCCTCTCCTGTCGTGTACTTGATGGCATGACAAACCTCGGCAAGACTCACTACCTTCGGATGGCCGGCCTGGCGGCGGGTGCCGTCGCCGCCGGCGGCGCGGCGCTGATCGTCACCGCCTCGGCGTCAGGCCTGAACCTCGGCTTCCGCCCTGCCTCCTCGAACCAGCCGGCGGCGGCCAGCACCACGTCCGGCACCACGTCCGGCATCGACGCCGCGAACAAAGCCTCAGCCGTCTGCAGCGACTTCCTCGGACATTTTTCGAGTGACCTCGGCAAGAGCCAGAGCCAGGTCAACGCGGCCCTTCAGAAGGCCGTCGGCGAAACGCTTGCGGATGAGGTGAAAAACGGCACTCTGACCCAGGCCCAGGCGGACGCGATCAAGGCGAAGCTCGCCGGCAAGACGCCATGCACGCTCGCCGGTTCTCTGGGTCCCGGTGCAGGTGCGGGCGCACGTCCGCCCGCGGCCGGCGCGTACATGCAGGAGCTTGTCAACGCCGCCGCCTCGGCGCTCGGGATCAGCGCGGCACAGCTCAGGACGGACCTCATGAACGGCATGACCCTGTCGCAGATCGCCGGCGCGCAGAACCCGCCCGTGAGCGAGGCGAGTTTCCGCACGAAGCTCATCGCCAACCTCAAGCCGCTGCTCGACGGCGCGGTGTCGAACCAGAAACTGACAGCCGCCCAGGAGCAGGCGATCCTGCAGCGGCTCCAGACTGGACCGATCCCGTTCTGGAACACGCCGATGCGGCGCAAGGCGGCACCGGCTCCGCCCGCCACGGCAAGCCCGAGCCCGGCCTAACCTGAGAAGGCGGCAAGCCGCCTTTCGCTAAGATCGCGTCACGGCGCGATGAGGCTCGCTCCTTGAACCGCCGGGCCCCCTGTGGGGCCCGGCTGATGGCCTCTACGAAACAGCCAGGCCGCAAGGCCGTAGAGGCGCAAGGAGTAGCAGTTGAACACGTACACGATCGCCGCCGTCTGGGTCGCGCTGGCCCTTCTCGCCTCGATGGTGAGCATCCGCGCCGGCATCGCGGTGGCCCTGGCCGAGATACTGGTCGGCACGGCCGCCGGCAACCTGCCGGGTGTATCCGGACTCGTCGAGCAGACCGCCTTCACGACGTTTCTCGCCGGCATCGGCTCGGTGACGCTCACCTTCCTTGCCGGTGCGGAGATCGACCCCGTCTCGCTGCGCCGTCACTGGAAGGCGAGCACCGCGATCGGATGCGTCTCCTTTGCCCTGCCCTTTGTCGCGGCGGCGCTGGTCTCGTACTTCTGGCTCGGCTGGAAGCTGCACGCGGCCGAGCTGGCGGGCGTCGCCCTGAGCACGACCTCGGTCGCCGTCGTGTATGCGGTCATGGTCGAGACGGGGCTCAACCGGGAAGAGCTTGGCAAGCTCATCCTCGCGGCCTGCTTCGTGACGGACCTCGGGACGGTGCTCGCGCTTGGCGCGCTCTTCGCAGGCTTCAGCCCGCTGCTGCTCGTGTTCGCGGTGGTGACGGTCGCCGCGGTCGTCGTGATAGGCCCTGCCCTCAGGTTCGTGAGGCGGACGCTCGGCAACCGCGTCAGCGAGCCCGAGATCAAGTTCCTGCTCCTGGTCCTGCTTGGACTCGGCGGGTTGGCGACCGCGGCGGGCAGCGAGGCCGTACTTCCCGCCTACGTGGTCGGCCTCGCCAGCGCCGGCGTCTTTCACACCGACCGCGTGCTGATGGACCGGATGCGGTCGATCGCGTTCGCCCTGCTCACGCCGTTCTTTTTCCTGCGGGCCGGACTGCTCATCTCCATCCCCGCGCTCGCGGGAGGCGCGGGCGTGATTGCTCTCTTCTTCACCACGAAGATGGTGGCCAAGCTGGCGGGCGTGTGGCCTGTCGCGGCCGTTTTCGGCATCGGACGGCGCGATCGCAACTACGTGACGCTGCTCATGGCGACTGGATTGACGTTCGGCTCCATCTCGGCGCTTTACGGCCTGAACCACGGGCTGGTGGACCGCACGCAGTACTCGGAGCTCCTGACGGTGGTGATCCTGTCCGCCGTGCTCCCCACGCTGGTCGCGCAGCGCCTGTTCCAGCCGCGGATCGTCGACGTCGAAGAGGAAGAGGCGCTCGGCGCGGAGGACGCGTCGATCGTCCACCGTGGGAACTAGCCGCTCAGTACGCCGGCTTGGAGAGGGATTCTCGCCCTGGGGCGCCCAACAGGATGACGCCGACGGCGATCGACAGTACCGTTGCGGCGCCCAGGCTCACTATCGCAAGGCTCCCGGCCACCGTCGCCGGGAAAGCCGCGATCCCGCCGGCCATCGATACGATCGCCAGCCACCTGGGCAGGGAGCGATTCCTCCAGCCAAGCCAGCCGAGAAGAACGAGGCCCACGCCGAGCGGTGGCTGCCCGACGGATCCGAAGGTATCGACCATGCTTCCCCAATAGGCGGCTTCGAAGGTCGCGCTTGCCTGGAACGCTGATCCAGAGACAGCCTGGGGGGCCGCCATGAGGGCGCCGACGTAGAAGACCGGTCCGAGGATGATCAGCAGGATGCCGACGGAGGCGGCCAGCGCGGCGCCCGTCGCGAGCTCCGGCGAATTGCCCGCCACCATCCGGCCCAGGGCTCCGAAGAACGCAATCAAGAACGTCGCCGTCGCGACCGCTGTCAGAGCCAGGGCGATGTAGGTTCCCTGGTGTGCCGCGAACGCGGCGGCGTCTCCCGCATTGGCCACGGTGGGAAGGGTGGCGACGACGACAAGGTGGGCCAGGAACGAGATTCCGCCGAGCATGCAGACGACCCCGAGGACCATGTCTTCAGCGCGGTGCGACCGCGCGCCCGGTGCGCCCATGTGTGCCTTCCTCCTCTTGCGTGTCCGGCTGGTGGAAGGCCCCAGGCGTCGCCATCCGCGCGGATGCGCGCCATGTTAGAGGTTTCCCGAGCGACGGCGGCGGCGGCGGCCTAGTTCAGCTCGTCGGGCGGGCCGCCAAGGCGGCGCATAAGCTCTTCAAGAAGCTGACGCGTTTCAGGGTCGGCCATGAGCCGTTCCTGCATCTGCTCGGCGGAATGGCGGATTTCCGGATCCGACATCAGGCGCTCGGACATTGCCTGGAATCGCGTGGCCATGTCCTTCATCGCGGTCTCCTGGGCGACCTGGATCAGCACGGGCTGGCTCGCGGCCGCGACGACCGCCTCCAGCTGCATCCGCACCATCTCGAGCCCCTTGCAGCCGATGCACTCGCCCTTCAGTCCGCAATGACAGATCTGCGGCCTCAGCCGGTCGAGCGCGACGTGCAGCTCGGATAGGTCGACGGGTCCTGCCACGAGCGAGAAATCTACGCGGGTCTGGGCTTTCCCGCGTACATCGCCTCGATCTGATCGCGGTAGTTCTGGGCCACAGCCTTGCGCTTGACGTCGAGCTTGAGGGACAGCTCGCCCGCCTCCTCGGTGAAATCGCTGCTCAGGAGGGTGAAGTACTTGATGGTCTCCCAACGTCCGAGCTGCGAGTTCACCTCGTCGACCGTCGCCTGGATGGCCGACTCCACCGCCGCCTCGTCCATGCCCTGCTTGCGGGCCGCGTCCCAATCGGGGACCACGAGCGCGGTGACGTATGGCCTGCCCTCGCCGATCACCACCGCGCGCTGGACCAGGTGGTTCTTCATCAAGCCGTGCTCGATCGGAAGCGGTGCGATGTATTTGCCCCCCGCCGTCTTGAACAGCGACTTCTTGCGGTCGGTGATCTTGAGGAATCCGTCCGAGTCGATCTCCCCGATGTCGCCGGTGTAGACCCAGCCTTCCCTCATCATCTCCGCGGTGGCGGCCGGGTTGTCGTGGTAGCCGCGCATGTTGCCAGGGCCTTTGACCAGGATCTCGCCGTCGTCCGCGATCTTGATCTCGACGCCGGGAAACGGCTTTCCCACCGTGAGGAAGCGGTGCTCGTGCAGCGTGTTCGAGCACACGCCGGACGACGTCTCCGTCATGCCCCAGCCGTTCAGGATGGGGATGCCGATTGCCCAGAAGAACTCCTCGACGTCGCGCGCCAGGCCGGCCCCTCCGCTGATGAAGAAGCGCAGCCTGCCTCCCACGAGCCGGCGCCTCAGCGGCGCGAGCACCAGGCGGTCGGCGATTCGGTGCTGGGCGCGCAGCAGTGGTCCGGGACCGGTGGAATGGAAACGCTTCTGACCGACGCGGATCGCCCAGTCGAACAGGCGGCGCCGAGTTGGGCTCGCGTCGCGGACGGCGGCCATGACGGCCGCATACATCTTTTCGTACATGCGGGGGACGCTGCACATGACCGTCGGCTGAACCTCTTTCAGCTCATCGGTGAGGTGATCGGCGCCGCGCGAGATCCAGAACTGGCCGCCGTAGACGATGCCCACGAAGATGTCGTTGATCCGCTCGAAAACGTGCGCATAGGGGAGGAACGAGAGGGCGGAATCCCGGTCGTCGATCGGATGCACCTGGACGGCCGACGTGCTGATGTCGACCAGGTTGCGGTGCTCGAGCTCGACGCCCTTCGGGTCGCCCGTGGTGCCTGAGGTGTAGACGATCGTGCACAGGTCCTCCGGCCGGATGCGGGTCATGCGGTCGATCAGGTCCGCGAGCATCGATGGGTCGCGCTTCAGCCACGTGGCGACCTCGACGTCCATCAAAGCCACTTGCCGCACGGAGCCGGACGTTGGAATCTTGGCGGCGAGCTCCGAGTCCGAGGCGATGGCGAAGGTGGCTCGTGAGTTGGCGGCTATCTTCTCCGCGATGTCCGGCGGCGAGTTCGGATAGATCGGCACGGTGATCGCGCCCGCGGCCTGGATCCCGAAGTCGCAGAGAATCCATTCGAGCCGGTTCTCGGAGATCAGGAGCACGGTGTCGCCGGCTTGAACACCAGCTTCGACAAGTCCGGAGGCGATGGCCAGTATGTCGCGCCGCGCATCCGCCCAGGAATGGGTCAGCCAGCTTCCCCCCTCGAGGTGATGGATCAGGGCGCGGTCACCGTACTTCGACGCCTGTCGGAAGAACACGCCGAGCGTGGTCCGGTCCGCTATCGCCTCCGGGTCGAGCTCGCGCGACGCAGCGGCGGATGCCCTCTGCGACGTGGCTCTACTTGACCGCCTTGATCGTCAGCGACAGCGTGCCCGAAGGAACGCTGACCGTGATCTTGTCGCCCTTCTTCTTGCCGACGAGCGCGCGGCCCACCGGCGAGTCGACCGAGATGCGCCCGGCGGAAGGGTCGCTCTCGACGGCGCCGACGAGGTGATATGTCTCGCTGGCGCCTTCGCCGTCGACGACCTCGATCGTCGAGCCCGGGCCGGCCACGCTGGAGTGCGTGTCCTTGATGATCTGGGCGCGGCCGATCATCTCCTGGAGCTCGTAGATGCGGCCGTCGAGGAGGCCCACCTCTTCTTTGGCCTGCTCGTACTCGGGGTTGTCCTCGATGTCACCCGGCTGAAACGCCTCCTTCAGGCGCTCGCCTGCCTCGGCGCGCCGGCCCGTTGCGACCTCGAGGTCGCGCTTGAGCTTCTCCAGCCCCTCAGGCGTCAGCAAAACAGGTTCTGTCAGGTCCATTTCCCAGCCTTAACTGAATAATAACCCGGCACATGGACCCCTCCGATTTGCGGTCCGAGGTGGCCGAGAAGCTCGGGAATGGTACGACGATCGACGCCGCCACGTTCAACGCGGCCTGCTTCCTCCTGTCCCGGGAGCTGGAGCGGATGGAGCTTGCGGTACCCGACGCCGGACCGCTGGTGAGGCGTCTCCTCCGGGTCGCCGGGAGGGTGGTCATCGACATGGCCGGCCCGGCGGCGAGCCCTGACGTCTGGCCGAACACCGAGACCATGGCGCTGCAGTGGATCGACGAGGCGCTTGCCGCGCTCGGTTACCGTGTCATGCCCGGCGAAGATGGCGGACGGCCCGAGCTGAGGCGTGCCGAAGAGGACTGGGCCTAGGGCCTCAGTTGATCAGGCGCGGCGGGCGGCGCCGGCGCGTAGTTCGTTGATGTCGAACGCGGAGCACGCCGAGTAGAGGGAGGTCCTGGAGGCCCGACTGCAATAGAATCGTGGCCCCGTTCCCGGCGAAGGAGGTGAGCCCATGGCGCGCACGCCGCTGTTGAATCGTCTTCAGTACCTGGTCGGTGACTACAAGGAAGCCGAAATAACAGGCCGACCGGTCAGTGAGGTCCAGGCGGCCCGCCGCGACGGGTTCAGCCGCCGCCAATTCCTGAAGGTCGGAGGAGCGACGCTGGGTGCCATTGCTCTCGCCGGGCGGATTCCAGCGTTTGCGCGGACCGCGGCGCCACGCATCGCGATCATCGGCGGAGGCATAGCGGGGCTGAATGCGGCGCTGACGCTGCACGACGCCGGGTTCGCGTCCACAGTCTACGAAGCGGCGGATCGCGTCGGCGGACGAATGCACTCCGATACCACTTCGTGGCTCACCGGACAGGTCACCGAGCACTGCGGCGAGCTGATCGACACCGCCCACGTTTCCATCCTCGGCCTTGCGTCGCGGTTCAACCTTGCGACCGTCGATCTTCACGCCGCCGAGCCGCCAGGTTCGACCGAGACGTACTTTTTCGGTGGCGCGTACTACCCGTTTGCCCAGGCCAGCAGAGACTTCGAGGCCGTGTACGACCGTTTGACCGCGGATAACAACGCGGCGCCGTTCCCTACTCTGTACAACAGTTTTACCGAGGCCGGCTTCGATCTCGACCACATGAGCCTCTACGACTGGATCGACCGCCACGTACCCGGCGGCCACGGCTCGAAGATGGGCAAGCTCCTCGACGTCGCTTACAACATCGAATACGGGGAGGTCACGACCGAACAGAGCTCGCTCAACCTTGTGTACCTTCTCTACAACCCGCCGCTCTCTACAAACGGCTTCAACCCGTTCGGCGCATCTGACGAGCGCTACCACGTGGTGGGAGGCAACGAGCAGATCCCGAAGGCGATCGCCAGTTATCTGCCCTCAGGGTCAGTGAAGCTGCGCCACCGGATGACCGGCATCATCCACAATTCCGACAACACCTACACGCTGACTTTCAGCGCTCCGTCCGGCCAGTACCACGAAACGGTCGACCGCGTGATCATGGCCATTCCGTTTTCGGTTCTGCGTACGATCCTCACAACCGACGCGGCTTATCGCGCGGCGGGCTTTACACGGCTCAAGCAGACGGCAATCACGCAGCTCGGGTATGGAAAGAACAGCAAGCTGCAGCTGCAGTTTGACAGTCGACTCTGGGATCAGCACGGGCCGTGGGGAATCAGCAACGGCACGAGCTATTCGGACACCGGCTACCAGAACACTTGGGATGTGACGCGAGGGCAGAACGGTAAGACCGGCATCATCGTCGACTACACGGGTGGCGGCGTCCCGCGCGCCTCTTTCGATGGCAATCCGGATGACCCGGAGGTCGTCGAGCGGTTCGCGCGAACTTTCCTCGACCAGATCGAACCGGTCTTTCCCGGCGTCGCCAAGTTGTGGAATGGGCGGGCGACGCTCGACGTGCCGCGCACTAACCCGTTCCTCCTCGGGTCCTACTCGTACTGGAAGGTGGGCCAGTACACGCTATTCAGCGGGTACGAAGCGGCGCGGCAGCCAGACATCAATAGCGGCAAGTGCCACTTTGCGGGCGAGCATTGTTCGACTAACTTCCAGGGCTTCATGGAGGGTGGCGCCGAGGAGGGCGCAAGGGCGGCGCAAGAGGTTCTCAACGACTACGCGGCCGGCATCTACCCCTGAAGCTCCTCGTCCTGGAACCTCACGACCGCGCCTTCCACTGATTAAGTTCGGGGTCCTATTGGTGTAATCGTCCCGCTCGGCGGGTCCCAGCGCTGCCAACTCACGCCTCTCGGCCGCCGAGTTGCGGTCTTGATCACCAGGGGACGCATGCGGATCTCGGTTCCAGGCCTTGCCCTGTTGGACCGCTTTGCCCAACGACAGCGCAGCCAGAAGTCCCTGACTCTCGCCGTGGGTGGGATTCGGCAATTCTCGACGGAAACCTACTCTGGGCGTGTACCTCGCGCGATAATGGGACATCGCCAAGAAACCGCTGAGACCGAGCGCAGTCGAACTCAACACTGGCTTTCGTGGGGATTCGGTTCAGAAGACCTACTTGGCCGTACTGACCAACGAAAAGGACCAGATCGTCTGGGACTGCAATTCGACGTCAACCCACCCAGGTCGTTCCCACAATTCGAGTTTTGACGCGGTCCGTTGTGCTCTCGAAGAGATGAAGCGTCGGGGCACTGGCACATCTGCGTCGTGATTACGACCTGAACCGCGCAACGGCGCGCTGCTGCGGCGATGTGCAGTTAGCGTCCGGCGGATCCCCGGTCGCGACGGCGGGCCAGATGTAAGCGTTGCCGCCTCGGGGCGCCCCAGTTGCATTCCCCGGAACGGGGCATCTGACCCATGTGAGGGACTTTCGTCAGGTGCTTCACATCGACCCCTCCTTCCGAGGCGGCGCCGTTTCCCGGTGCGGCCGCCGCCGGATGTGGCGGAGTTCGAACGCGACGAGCACGAACATGAGCGAGCAGGCGCCGGCCACGGCGATTACGTACACCGCCTCGTTCTCACCGCTTGTGATCGGGTATGCGAAGCCGAGCGGGCAAGTGGTCGCGCTGGGCTTGCAGATTCCCTCGATCGAGAGACGAAGCGGCACAGAGAGGGCCAACCCGACTCCATACATCAGAGCGACTGCCGCGATTCCATAGACGACCGCTCCCGCCCAGGCCATCCGCCGCCAGGCGATGCCATTGACCAGAAGGAGCACCACGACGACAACGAGGGGAGCCGCCGCGCCCTGGACCCGGTTGAGGCGGCCGGTGGGCAGGACCACCGCGGCTGCGGCGGCAGCAGCAGCGCCCACACAGGCGATCCAGGTACACAGTTCAGCACCGTTCACCGCCTTGAGCCTGCCGTACATGGCCGCACATGATGACGCGATGCTTGGCTCCTTGGTCGGTTTTCCGACGGTTGGGGCCGTTCATGGGCAAGAGGAAGGGGCTGAACGGCCGGCTGCAAATTGGGCCGCACCGGGCCACGTGACAGGGTTGCCGGGCTCGCGGCTAGGTCGAGTCGCCGGCGGAGAGCCTCCCTCTCCTTGACCGGCGTCGACCGCGAGAGCGCGGTCCCCGGCCACGCCACGGCGGGACGCAAGAAAACGATCGATAAGTGGCTTTTGACACTTCATTCAAGGTTCTTTGCCCGGCCACGATCGTCTTACCCGTAGGCCAAGGCGGCTGAGTTGGAAGGTGGTGCCCCCGCCGAGCAGTGCGGACGACACTCGCTCACCTCCGCGTCTATGGACGGCGTGGTCGTTTGCAGCACGGCAAACGAGAGGCGAACTCGACCAGCGATTGTCCAAGCTGCTTCCCGGCTGAGTGCCCGTTCAAGGGGCAGGATGGGGGCATTCGAGCGACCGGCCCTCAAGGATGCACAGCTCGTATCGCGTCTAACGTGCCATTCGGCGTCTTCGTTCGCCGTCTTGGCGAGTAAGTTAACGGCCACGGGTACCCCCGGACCCATGAACACGCCCCTGAGTGCCCTTCAGTCGCGCCGCTGGCAGGACATACGCGCCCGAGCCATCGACGCCACCTTCGACGCCGACCGCCGTCGCGTGGGCGAACGGGTGGCGCTCGTCTTCCGGTGGCTTTTCCTGATCGTCCTGGGAGCGCTGAACAACCTCAACCCCAATACGAACACCGAGTCGAAGGTCACCATCGACCTCGTCCTCGCGGGTTGGGCGGTGATGAACGTGGTCGTCCAGGTCCTGCTCATCCGGGGATACCAACCGGGAAAGCAGTTCAGCCTCTCGACGATGGTCCTGGACATCCTTTTCGCGGCGGCGCTCGTGTACCTGTCGGATGGGTTCTCGAGCCCGTTCTTCCTCGCCCTCTTCCTCGCCGTGATCACGAACGCCGTCCGGTTCGGGGCCACGGCGAGCTTCGTCTCCGCCCTGGTCATCTCGTTCATCTATCTGTTCATCGGAGGCAGCTTCACGCCGGCCAACTTTGCCGTGGACCCGAACGCGACGATCGGCAAGATGTTCCTATTCCTGGTGGTCGCGCTGGCGGTCGGGTACATGACGCGAGAGCTGGAAAGGGAACGCCGCTCCGCGGTGGTGCGTGCCGCGCAGGCCGACGCGCTGCGTGAGCTGAGCCAGAACCTTGTCACCAACACCGACATCAAGGACGTCTTCGATGTCCTGATCGACAACGCCGTGCACATGACCTCCGCCGAGCACGGGCGCGTGATCCTGTCGTCCTCAGAGGGATTCATCGGGGTCGCGGAGGCCCACCGCGAGGGAGCCGAGGCGCCCGCGGCGGCCGCGGCGGACGAGATGCAGGGGCTTGATGAGAGTCGACTCTCACAGGCGGCCGCCACCGGCGAGGCGGTCTTCTCCGTCGATCGGCGCACGCTGGCGATCCCCATAGCGTCGAGCGATGGACTCACCGCGTTGCTCCTCATGAGCCAGGTGCGCGGCGTCTTCACGAACCAGGACCTCTTCGCCGTCGACGCGCTGTCCGGAAGCTCCGCGGTGCCGGTCGCGAACGCCCTTCGCTATCAGCGCAGCCGGCAGGAGGCCACCACCGACGGGCTCACGGGCCTGATCAACGTGCGCGAGTTCCGCCGCCGGCTCGACGCCTCTTTCTTCAGGCGGGATCGCCGCGACGCCCCGCTGTCGCTGCTGCTCATCGACTTCGACCACTTCAAGTCCGTCAACGACGAGCTCGGTCACCAGCACGGGGATCTCGTCCTCCAGATGGGCTCTCGCATCGTGCGGTCGGCGGTGCGGGCCCAGGACGTCGTCGCCCGATACGGCGGCGATGAGCTCGCCGTCATCGTGGCCGACACCAACGGCGCCGGCGCGCAGCGCCTCGCATATCGCATCGTCGACGCGGTGCACGCCGCGGCGGTTGCCACCACACCCGGGCGCCAGCTGACGTTCAGCATCGGCGTGGCAAGCTACCCCGACGACGCCTTCACCGCGGTCGAGCTCATCGCCGCCGCGGACCAGGCGCTTTACCTGGCCAAGCGCGAGGGGAAGGACCGACCGTGCACGTTCCCCCAGCTCGTCACCGAGCTGGAGCTGGCCGGCGCGAGCCTTGTGCCGATGCTCGCGCAGGCCGGCCCGCTCATCATGGTCGCGGTAGCGCACGCGGTCGATCACCGCAACCCGGTCGCGCAGGGTCACTCGAGCCGCCTGGTGGCCATCGCCGATGCGATCGGCCGGCGCCATGGCGCCACGAACACTGAACTGGAGCAGCTGCGGATCGCCGGGTATCTCCACGACATCGGGCACATGGCGCTTCCCGTCGGCGGCGATCGCTTCGAGGCGCCCGGCCACGCCGAGGAGGGCGAGAAGATCGTGGCCGCGGCCAAGTTCTCCAACGACGTCGTCGCCGCCGTGCGCCAGCACCACGCCCGGTGGGATGGAGCCGGTTCGGCGGACGGCATGGCCGGGGAGTGGATCCCACCTATGGCCCGCATCCTGGCCGTGGCCGAGCGCTACGAGGCGCTGACGGCCGGTCGCGGCTGCGAGCGGGTCTCTGCCGAGAACGCGGCAGAGGCGGTCGCGATCGGGTCGGGCACGGAGTTCGACCCCGCCGTCGTCGAGGCGCTAAAACGTGCCGTCGGCGATGCCGGACTCGAGCTGGACGTGCCGGCGCTCGCTCTGCCGGCGGTCGCGCTGGTCCCGCCCGACGCCCCTGCTCCGGGCACCGCGCCGTCCCCGACCGCCGGAGTCACGTAGCTCCACCTTCCGTCGCAGCCTGCGCCGGCGCTGCTCGAGATCGACCGCCTCGTCGGGCATCCTGGACTGCGCGGCCTCGACCACGGCGAGCGCGCCGTGAGGATCGCGGCGGCGCCACTCGAGCAGCCTGGCGCGGGCGACCGACACGCGCATGTCCTCCAGGACCGATGCCTCGAGCCAGGCGAGGAGCGACTCTGCCGCAGCGATCGCGCCTCGCCTCACCAGGCGCCGGCTGAGCAGCAGGCCCGCGGTGGCGGACGCCTCGCCTCGGGCAAACGACGTCGCGTTGCGCAGCGCCCGCCAGCCGTCGGCGCGCGCTCCACGGCGAAAACGGTGCCGCCCGAGCGCAAGCCAGTCGGCCGCGTCCATGTCGAGGTCAGCACCCTCGAGGCGGCGCAGCAGCCTCGAGTGCAGGTGGACCAGGCTGATCACGTCCAGGCGGTTGTGCTCGAGCGCAGCTTCGAGGTAGGCGCGCGAGCCGGCCCGCAGGTAGTCGAAGTAAGCCTCAGGCACCAGGGCGCTCGGAAGCGGATCGTCGCGCTCGTAGCCCAGGACTCGCTCTTCGACCTGCCGCAGGGTGCAGCTCTCGAGCCGATGGCGGTACAGGGAGCGGACGAGCGTGAGCAGGTCGACGTGTGGCGCGGTGGAGAACTCGCCGGCCATGCGCGCCATCACCCACCTCGTGCGCAGCACCGGGAGGTCGAACGATCCGCCGTTGAACGTCGCGACCCCGTCGGCGGCGTCGAGCTCCCCGCGCAGCGCGTGAAGGAAGGCGCACTCCATGCCGGGCTGCGGCAGGAAGAACTGTGCCACACGAAGGCCGCATTCGATGGGGGTCGCCACCGCGGCGCAGAAAACGTACGTGCCGGCGCCGCCAGTGAGGCCAGTCGTCTCCGTGTCGAAGTAGGCGACGCGGCCGGGGTAGGGGTCGAGGGGAGGAAGAGCGATCACGTCTTCGCGGATCGCCGCGGGGCCGAACGGCGTGGCCGTCTGCTCGAATCCCCGCGGCAGCTCGACGATTGGCTGCGGTCGAGGTCGGGGCGGCGCTCCTAGACGGCTAAGACGCTCGCGGAGAGAAGTGTCAGGCACGCCTGCTTGGCGCCTTCGACAAGATGGAGTGGACCGACGCACGAAGGGCATCCCGCGAGGCAGGGGCAGTCGCGCACCAGGTTGGTGGCGTCGTCGAGCAGCTGATGGTGAAGGTCGTACATCCGCTCCGCATAGCCGACGCCGCCGGGGTAGACCTCGTAGACGGTCACGGTGGGCAGCTGCGTGGTGATCGACCGCACCTCCGCGACAGCGCCGAGGTCGCGCGGGTCGCACATGAGGCGCAGGCTTGCGACGTGCCGCAGCGAATGGGCCATGCCTTGCAGTCCCGCCTCCAATGTTTCGCGGCCCAGCGAGCGCCACAGGTGCTCGTCGATCGTGATCCAGTAGCCGGTCGTGTGCAGCGTCTGCTCGGGCAGGTGGATGGGGCCGGCGCCGATGTTCTCGTGCGTGTGAAACCGGATCTTCTTGAACATGCTCGCCAGGCTCGTGATCTTCACCTCGCCGTGGCTGCGGGACACGGGATCGGCGTCCGGTCCGCCGAAAGTTTCGAGGACCTGCACGGTGACCGAGGCGAGCGCGTCGGTGTAGTAGTCGACGTCCACCGGCCGCACGTAGGCCTTCTTCTCGTCCCAGTCGAGGCGGTCGACGTGATACTGCGCGCCCTCGTGCAGGTACACGGCCTCCTCGTGAAGCAGCACCGGGGCGGTGAACTGGTCCATCTCTCCGATCACCGACGGGCGCGGCTGCGAGGTGTCGATGATGACCACGTTGTCGGCCAGGATCCGCCGCAGGTGGACCTCCTCGGCGGGGAAGGCCTGGCGGCTCCAGAACCACCGACCTGCCGAGCGAGTGGCGGCGCCGTCCTCTTCGAAAAGCTTGAGCAGCTCCTGCACGTCGCTGGAACCGAGGCGCTCCTCGTCCTCGAACGGCAGCTCGAAGAGCCCGGCCTGCAGGTGGGCCGCCAGGAGCAGCAGGTTGTCGGGGTCGATCAGGCCCTCCTCCGGGTCCGCGCCGAGGAAATACTCCGGATGGCGGACGATGAACTGGTCCAGCGGCGAGCTCGACGCGACGAACACGCCGACCGATCCGGACCTGCGGCCCGCTCGGCCAAGCTGCTGCCAGGTCGACGCGATGGTCCCCGGATACCCGACCAGCACCGCGCACTGCAGGCTCCCGATGTCGATTCCGAGCTCCAGCGCGTTGGTGCTGACGACGCCGGTGATCTCTCCGCTGCGCAGGCCCGCTTCGATCTCACGCCGATGAAGCGGCAGGTAACCGGCACGGTACCCGCGGACGCGATGCGACGCGTCGAGCCGGGGCGCGAGGTCCTGGCGCAGGTAGCTGAGCATCACCTCGACCTGCAGCCGGCTGCGGCAGAAGACGATGGTCTGGATTCCCGAGCGGATCCACGGCGCCGCGACTCGCCGGGCTTCGAGCATCGAGCTCCGGCGCACGCCAAGCTCTCGGTTGAGAAGGGGCGGGTTGTAGAAGATGAGACGCCTTTCCCCGTGTGGCGCTCCGTTCTTGTCGATGAGCACGATGTCCTTCTCTTCGAGCAGCTTCTGCGCCAGCTCGAGCGGGTTGCGAATGGTCGCGGACGCGCAGATGAACGTGGGGTGCGATCCGTAGAAGGCGCAGATCCGCTTGAGCCGGCGGATCACGTTGGCGACCTGGCTTCCGAACAGGCCTCGGTACGTGTGCAGCTCGTCGATCACGACGAACTCCAGGCTCGAGAACAGGCGCCGCCACCGCGTGTGGTGGGGCAGAAGGCCGGTGTGCAGCATGTCGGGGTTCGTCATGACGATGTGCCCGCCCTCGCGGATCGCGGTGCGGCGCCCGGGAGGCGTGTCGCCGTCATATGTGTCGACCCGCACTTCGAGCGGGAGGCCCGCTTTGAGCGCTCCGAGCTCGGCCAGCTGGTCCTGCGCCAGGGCCTTGGTGGGATAGACGTAGAGGGCACGCCGCTCCGGGTCCTGGAGAAGCCTCTGCAGGACCGGTAGGTTGTAGCAGAGGGTCTTGCCGCTCGCCGTCGGGGTAACGACGACGACATGCCGCCCGTTCTGGATTGAGGTATAGGCCGACGCCTGGTGCGAGTAAAGATTCTCGACGCCCCGCCGCCGGAGCGCGGCGACGAGTTCGGGCCGGAGATCGGACGGCAGGGGGCTGAAATCGGCGGGGGCTGCCGGAATCAGGCGGTCCAGCGTTATCTCACCTTGGAACTCGGCCGGCTCGAAGCGTGGAAGGCTGGCCATGGAATCTCAGGAGGTTAGACGAACATCCGTTTGGAGTCAAGCACGCGGGAGGCGGATGGGCTGGCGGAGGCGGTGGCTCCCCGCGTCGAGGACGCGCAGGCGTACCAGCCCGGATCAGAGGCGGACTTCGAGCGCCTCTACCGCAACACGTACCGGCGGATCCTCGGAACCCTGATCACGCTGGTCCGCGATCGCGCGGCGGCCGAGGACTGCGCCCAGGAGACCTACGAGCGCGCTTTCAAGAGCTGGAAGTCGTGGCGGCCCGATGCGCCGGCGGAGGCCTGGCTGCACCGGATCGCGATCAACGTCGCGATCTCCGACCGCCGGCGGGCGAAGCTGCGCCAGGCGGGCGAGGTGATCAAGCGGATCGGCCGCCCCGAATCGCCTAGGGATCCGTCTTCGGTCGCCGAGAGATCGGATCTCGTCAGGGCGATCAAGAAGCTGCCCCCAAAGCAGGCGGCGGCGCTCGTGCTCAGGCATTACCACGGCTACAGCAACGTCGAGATCGCCGCAGCCCTGGGAGTCCCCGAGCAGACGGTCGCCTCCCGGCTGGCGGCGGCTCGCAAGCACCTTTCCGTCGTCCTCGCCGATCTGAGGCCGGCCAAAAATGGTTGATCCGGGGCCGCTCGCCGTTATGGCTTTTCGCAAGTGAGCGACCTCGAGCGGGAACTGGAGCGGGAGCTGCACCGGGTGATCGACCCCGCTGTGGCCGCGCCCATACCCGCGCGACGGATCACGCCATCAGGAGGGATCATGAAAAGACTTCTGGGCACCGCGGGCGCCGCGGTCACGGTCAAGGTGCTCACCGGGGTGGCCGTTGCGGCAGCCGCGGTGACCATGGCCGGAGCCGCGACCGAAACGGCGATCACCGGAAGCGTGAACCCCGGCGACTGGGGCAAGCAGGTCACGCAGCAGGTTCAGACGTGCAAGGACACCCTGCGGGCGTCGGGCACGCGCGGCATCGGCCAGTGCGTCAGCCAGTTCGCCAAGCAGCATGGGGCTCTTGTCGCGAGCGACGCGCGCCACCACGGCAAGACCGACGGCAACGGCAACGGCAACGGCAACGGCAACGGGAATGGCAGCGGCGCCAAAGGCAAGGACAAGGACAAGGGCAACGGCCACGGCGTCGGCAACGGCGGCGTCCCGCCCGGCCTGCGCAACTCGCCGACCCAGCACCCCATCCCGCCGCAGTCCTAGCTCAATCCTTCAGATAGACCCCTTCCTCTCGTGGGGCCGGGCCGCAAGGTTCGGCTCCTTTGTTTTCCGGCTAGCGCTTGAGCCTCCAGCGCTGACCGTCCGGAGTGTCCGTCACCGCCACGCCGATCCTGTCCAGCGCCTCGCGCAGCCTGTCCGACTCGGCGAAATCCCGGGCCGCCCTGGACTTCTCCCGCGCTTCCAGGAGAGCGGCCGCGCCGTCCGGAAGGTCTTCCTGCCGCACGTCCGAGCGGCGGTCGAGGTCGAGGCCAAGGACCCGGTCCCAGGACTGCAGGAGCGCCGCTCGGGTACCCGCCGGCACGTCTGATCTTGCGAGCTCGGAGACCAGCGCCATCGCAGCCGGGAGGTCGAGGTCGTCCGCGATCGCGGCTTTGAACCGGCCGTCCCAATCCTGTCGAGCGCCATCCGCCACGGGGCCCGCTGACCAATCGGCGACCCTCTCGCGCAGGTGCCGCAGCGCGCGGTCTGCGCCGGCAAGGCCTTCGATGCTGAAGTTCAGCACCGTGCGGTACTTCGCCTGGAGCGCCATGTAGCGGTACGCGAGCGGATCGACTCCCTGCGCCTCGAGCTCGGTGATCCGGAAGAAGTTGCCCGCGGACTTCGCCATGCGTGTGCCGGACAGCATGAGCAGGCCGCCGTGCATCCAGATGCTCACGACACGCCGGCCGGTGACCGCCTCCGACTGCGCGATCTCCGCTTCGTGGTGCGGAAACACGTTGTCGGCGCCGCCCGTATGCACGTCGAACCGTTCGCCCAGCAGCGACATCGACATCGCGGAGCACTCGATGTGCCAGCCGGGGAAGCCAGGACCCCACGGGCTCCGCCAAACCTGGAGCCGGTGCTCTCCCGCCGACTTCCACAACGTGAAGTCGCCCGGGTGATGCTTGCGCGGGTCCGGCTCGCCACGAGCACCGGCCAGCAGCTTGTCGGTGGTGTTGCGCGAGAGCTTGCCGTAAGCGGGGAAGCTGGCGATGTCGTAGTAGACAGTGCCGTCCACGACGTATGCGTGGCCGCCCTCGACCAGCTTCGCGATCAGGGCGAGCATCTCGTCGATGTATTCGGTCGCGCGCGGGTATACGGCGGCGCGCCGGATGTTCAGGCGCGCGGCGTCGTCGAGAAAAGCTTCCGTGTAGTGAGCGGCGATCTCCGCGGGCGTCTTGTTCTCGAGCTTGGCCGAGACGAGCATCTTGTCTTCACCGCGGTCGAAGGTGTCGTCGGTGAGGTGCCCGACGTCCGTGATGTTCATGACCTGCTTCGTCTGGTAGCCGAGGTACTCGAGAGTGCGGCACAGGAGGTCGGGCAGCATGAAGGTCCGGAGGTTGCCGATGTGCGCGTAGCGGTACACGGTCGGGCCGCAGGAGTAGATGCGCACCGCGCCCGCGTCCACCGGGCGCAGATCCTCCTTTCGCCGCGAGAAGGTGTTGTACAGCCGAACGGGTTCCAGGGCCATTCGAATCTATCCTCTCAATTAGTGAGAGCCACACGCCTGAAGGGAAGCGCGGTCACCGCCGCCGACATAGAGGGACGTGTCCTCGTGCACGACCTCGGACCAGAGCTTCGCAAAGGAACGGTGCTGCAGGCGCGGCACCTGGACCAGGTCGGGCGGAGCGGCGACGTGCACGTCATCGAGCTCGAGCCCGGCGACCTCCACGAAGACGAGGCCGCCCGCCGGCTGGCGTCCGCGATCGCCGCCCCCGGCCTCGAGGCGAGCGCCCCGGTCCAGAGCCAGGCGCGTCTCGTGGCGCGGCGCCGCGGCCTCCTTCGCGTGCGGCCGGACGCCGTCGACGCGATCAACTCGCTCGGGTACATCTCGGTCTTCACGCTAATGGACGGGCAGGCCGTGGCCGAGGGCGAAGAGGTCGCGGGCTGCAAGGTGACGCCGGTCGCGGTCCCGGGACGCCTGATCGAAGAGGCCGAAAGGTTGAGCCGCGAGCGGGGTCCGGTGCTCGAGCTCGTCACGTTCCGGCCGCTCAAGACCTATGTCGTCGCCACCGAGCGCCTCAAGCCCAAGGCTCGCGAGCTGTTCCGCGCCGCGGTCACGGCCAAGCTCGGCTGGTACGGCGCGGAGGTGCTCGGGGTGCGCGAGGTGGCGCGCACGGCGGACGCCGTGGCGGCCGCCTACCACGAGGCGACCGGCCTGGGCGCGGACCTCGTCCTCTTCGCGGGAGCGTCCGCCATCGACCCTCTCGACCCGGCATACGCGGAACTCGCGAACGCCGGGGGTGAGCTGCTGCAGCTCGGGGCACCGATGCATCCCGGCAGCATGCTCTGGCTGGGCAGGCTGAACGGAGCCGCGGTGGTGGGCGTCGCGTCCTGCGCGGGGTTCGGACGGAACAGCTCGCTCGACCTGTTGCTTCCGTTCGTGTTCGCGTACGGCCGGGCCGACGCCTCGGACCTTCTGCGTCTCGGGCATGGCGGGCTCATCGAGTCGGGGGCCGGCCGCCGCTTCCCGCCCTACTCGTAGGCGATTCGCGGCATCTCGAGCTCGGGCCAGGCGTCGCGGCTCATGGCGTCGAGGAACCCGTCGATCGTCTCGACCAGTGGCGCAAGGTGCACGCCGAGATGGTGCGGGAGGTACGGCCGCAGGTAGTCCGCCCCGGTCCGCCATTTGTTCATCGCTCCGCGACGGTTGCGCCGCCCGTAGTGCAGGCATCCGGCGGCGACCTGGATCAGGCCCTTGTAGAAGCCGGAGTCGGCGCCGCGACGATCTGGAGTCCACGCGCGCTCCCACACCTCGTGGGCGTCCCAGTAGCGGCCGCTGTTGAAGAGGTCGACGCCCTCCGCCAGGAGGTTCGTCAACCGGATAATCGGCGCATGCAAGGCGCCCGGTCGGAATACTCGCGCGTCAATCTCTCCAGCGACCCCGTCTATCGATACCTTCGCATCACCAAGGGCGGCGCGGGTGGCGTGGCGGGACAGGCGGCGGAGCAGGACCTCGTCGACGCGGCCTGGCTGCAACGGCTGCGGCGGATCCACCAGCTGCAGTCCGCCTGGTGGGTGTTCGCGACGGCGGAGCACTCACGGTTCCAGCATGCGCTGGGGGCCATGCACCTCGCGGGCGAGTGGGCGCGCCACCTGTACCCGTCGCTGAGCATCGCTTGCCCCGGCCTGCCATCCGAAGAGCTCGTCGTGGAGACGATGCGCATGGCGGGACTCCTGCACGACGTCGGCCACGGCCCGTTCGGCCACTTCTTCGACGAGAACTATCTCGACACCTGGCATATCGACCACGAGGACATCGGCCGGGCCCTCATCGTCGGGCCCCTTGCGAGCCTGCTCGAATCGCTTGGCGCGTCGCCCGCAGCCGACTTCGAGACGGGCGAGCGCATCGACCCGCGATGGGTCGCTTTCTTGATCTCCTCGCGAGACCTCCCCGGCTACGACGCGCCTTCCTGGCTCGCGGTGCTGCGACCGGCGATGGTCGGCGCGTTCTCCGCCGACAACATGGATTACGTGCCTCGCGATTCCTATATATGTGGCGTGTCGGCGGGTCCTGTCGACATCGAGCGGATCATCCACTACTCCTTCGTCTCGGAACGCGGGCTCACGCTCCATTCCCACGCCGCCGAGGCTCTGTACATGTTCCTCAACGCTCGCCTATACCTCTATCACCAGGTCTACTTCCATAGGACCGTGCGCCGGATCGACTTGCAGCTCCGTGAGGTGTTCCGGCCCACCATCGACGCTCTGCTCGGCGGCAACCCGCTCCAGCACCTCGACCGCTTTCTCGACCTGACCGAGTGGTCGCTCCTTTCGGACGTCGACCGGTGGGCCGCGGGCGGGGCCGATGCGCATAAGCGGGAGCTGGGCGAGGCCTGGGCCGCGGTCGTGGCGCGCCGCCTGAAGTGGCGGCTCATCTACCAGGGCCATACCGACGCGCGCGACATCCCGACGGCCGCGCTCACGGTCACGCGAAAGCAGTTCGCCGCCGAGATCCGCGACCGGCTGCCCCGCCACCTGCGCGACATCGAGTTCGAGGTCGACGTGGCCGCCCAGGAATCACGCGCGTTCAACCCGATGACCGAGACCGCCGACATCCTCTTCTACGAGCCGCTCGAGGACCGCTACCAGCAGAGCCGCGTGCTCGACCTGTTCAAGCGTCTGCCCGTGCGGATGGCGCTTTTCCGGATCTTCGCCCGGGACGAAGCGAACCGGCGCGAGCTCATCGACGCGGCCAACGCCGTGCTGGGACTCGAGGGCTAGCGGCTAGAAGTCGTCGTCTCCGCCAAAGCCGCCGCCGTAGTCGTCGTCCCCGCCCCCGAACTCGTCGCCCTCGCCGCCGTCTCCGCCAAAGTCATCGCCGCCTCCGTCGCCGGAGCTCACAGTCGCGAACGTGGAGACGAGCCGGTGCAGGCCATGCTTGCCGCAGTGCGGGCAGGCCGGGTCGGGCGACGAGTAGCTGGACAGCAGGGCGCTGGACCGCTTCCCACAGTCGTCGCAGCGGTACTCGTAAATCGGCACGCCTACGATTATCCGCGTCCATGATCCCAATCGAGCGCGTCCGCGCCGCGGCCGAAAGAGCCCGACCGCACGTGCTGCGCACGCCGATGGTGCCGGTCGAAGGTGCCCTCCTGAAGCTGGAGTGCCTGCAGCCGACGGGCAGCTTCAAGGTGCGCGGTTTCTTCGCCGCGGCGCGCCAGGCGCAGAAGCAATCGCCGGACAGCTTCGCCAGGGGCCTCATGACCGTCAGCGCAGGCAACGCCGCCCAGGCTTGCGCGTACGTCGCCCGCGCCCTCGGCGTCCCGTGCCGCGTCGTCATGTATGACACGGCGCCGCCGCCAAAGGTGGAAGGGGTGAAGCGTTGGGGCGGCACGCCGGTGCCGATGCCGCGCGACAAGATGCTCAAGTGGATGGTGGACGAGGGGTGGCGTGATGAGCCCGAGCTGTTCATACATCCTTTTGCCGACCCCGAGGTGATGGCCGGCCACGGCGGCCTCGGGCTCGAGCTGCTCGAGGACGTGCCGGACCTTGCGCGCCTGCTGGTGCCTGTCGGCGGCGGTGGCCTGATCGGCGGGGTCGCCTCCGCAGTCAAGGCGATGAAGCCGGACGTCGAGGTGATAGGCGTCCAGTCCGACGGCTACGCCCTGTGGACACGTGCGCTCGATGCGGGCGGTCCGGTGCCGATCACGCCGCAGACCATCGCGGACGGCACGACAGCGCCCTTCGACCCGCGCATGTTCGAGCTCCTGAAGGAATGCGTGGACAGATGGCTCACCGTTCCCGAGCCGCGCTTGAAGTCGGCCGTGGCCGAGCTGTCGGCGAGCGCCAAGGTGGTCGCCGAAGGCGCCGGCGCCCTTGCTTACGCGGCGCTGGAGCAGCTGCCGCCCGGTCCTCCGACCGTCGCGGTGGTCAGCGGCGGCAACATCGACCCGGCGCTGCTTGCCGACCTGATCAGCTAGGTGCGACCTTTCGCATGGCCCACGGGCCGCGCTTGACGAGGGCGACCATCATCCAGACGAGCAGCGCGATACACGCCATGCCGAAGAACACGTCAGGGGCCGCGAACATCCACGTCGGGAAACCGTCGGGCGGCCTGGGCACGGGCGGCTCGCCACCCGGCGGAACGTCGCCCATGGAGATGCCGTTGGGCGCGAACAGCGCCAGGCTCAACGGGACCAGGCTGGCGAGACCGGCCGTGAGGGCGTGGAAACTGACGATCGCGAGCACGGCATAGAAGGCCCATGTCCAGCGCTTGACCGCGAGCACGATCACTCCGATCGCGAGCACTATCGTCAGCCCGATCCCGAAGTACATCGGGGCCGCCAGCAAAAACGTCGGCGGGGCTGGTGCGCCCTGACCAGGCACGGGACCGGCCGTCGCGATTGCCTGCATCATCTTGCTCATCGCGGGGACGTACCAGAACGCCTGGCCGGCGGCCCACAGGATCTCCACCGCGTAGACGGCCACGATCGCGATCTGGATGGGTCGCGTCCACGACGTGGGCTGCCGCGCTGCCCCTGGGACCGTTTTATAGGTGGCGCCTTCGAGGCCGCCCGCATTTACGGATTGCCAGTGCTCGCCATCCCACCGATGCTGTCCGTCGCGCGACAGCGTGCTCTGCCACCGCTCTCCGTCCCAGACGTAGAGACCGTCAGGCGAGAGGCGGCCCGTCACGGTTAGGCGCTCCTACTTTGCGCATCGCCCACGGGCCGCGCTTGACGAGGGCGACCAGCATCCAGACGAACAGGGCCGCGCTGACGGCCGAGCTGAGCAAGCTGAAGGCGTAGGTCGAGGCCGGCAGCGAGAAGCCGCTGATCGACGACATCGACGACCCGAACGCCGCGCTCGCCGCGTTGGCCGGGAGCGAGATCGTGCTCAGGCCCAGGAGCACGAGCACCACGTAGTACATCCACGTCCACCTGTTCAGCGCACCGATGACCACGAAGACGCACACGGCGATCCCGAACACGGCGGCGACCCACAGGATCACGTCCATCACGCCGGTCATGCTGCTCACGAAGTCGGGCGGAAGGGGCGTCGGTGGCGGGTTCAGCTGCTCCTGCCGCTGGATGCTCTGGTTCACCGCCTGGCTCATGACCCCTCCCATCCAGAAAGGCAGCGTGAGCGCGTAGACGGCCGCAATCGCGTACCAGGCGGCCACGGCGAGCTGCAGCGGGCGGGTCCACGAGGTCGGCTCGCGAACCGTATGCGGGGAAGGCTGCGACATCGGCGGCGGCGCCCCCGGCTGAGCCTGCACGGGAACCCACTGCGTGCCGTCCCAGCGAGACCGCCCGTCGTGTGACAGCGTGCTCACCCACTGCTGGCCGTCCCAGTAGTACATCCCGTCCGGCGACAACCGCACGCTCATGACGCGAGCACCTCCTCGCAGATCTTCAGAGCAGACTGTACGTCGGCGGCATCGATTCCGTAATGCGTGACAAAGCGCATCCTGTGGTGCCCGCTGGAATCGCCCAGCAAGCCTCGCCTGGCGCACTCGTTCGTGAACGCCGGCGCGGACATGTTCGCGAGATCGAAATAGACGAGGTTCGTCTGCACGCGTTCGAGGTCGCAGGTGATCCCTGGCAGCTCGGCGAGGCCTTCCGCGAGCGTCCTCGCGTTGGCGTGGTCCTCCGCGAGGCGGTCGATCATGTGGTCGAGCGCGACGACGCCGGCGGCGGCCACCACGCCCACCTGGCGCATCCCGCCGCCGAGCCGCTTGCGCCAGCGCCGCGCCTCGTCAATCACGTCCGCCGGGCCGCACAGCACGCTGCCGATCGGGCAGGCCAGGCCCTTGGACAGGCAGAACGTGATGGTGTCGGCGCAATCCGCGATGTCGGATGCGTCGACGCCGAGTGCGATGGCCGCGTTGAACACGCGGGCGCCGTCGATGTGGACACGCAGCCCGTGCGCGTGCGCCATGTCGGCCGCGGCGCGGAGCGCCTCCATCGGCCACACGACCCCGCCGTGCCGGTTGTGCGTGTCCTCGAACGTGATCGCGGCGCTGAGCGGCTGGTGCGGGTCGTTGCGCGGTCGAACCGCCTCCGCGATCTGCTCCGGGTCCATGATCCCGGCCGCCGTGTGAATCGGTCGCAGCTGCACGCCGGCCACCGCGGCCGCACCCGCAGTTTCGTACTGGAAGACGTGAGAGTCCGCGTCGGCGATCACCTCCTCGCCCCGCTGCGCGTTGACCGCGATGCCGATCAGGTTGCCCATCGTGCCGCTCGGGACGAACATCGCCGCCTCCTTCCAGAGGCGCTCCGCGGCCATCTCCTCGAGCTTGTTGACGGTCGGGTCGTCGCCGAAGACGTCGTCCCCCAGGGGCGCGGTCGCCATCGCTTCACGCATCTCGGGTGACGGCATCGTCACCGTGTCAGAACGGAGGTCGATCGCGGCCACCCGCTTAATCTAACTGCGCCAATGCGCGCCGACCTGATCTTCTTCAGGGGCCGGATCCGCACCCTGGGCCGGACGGGTCTTGTGCCCCAAAGCCATCTCGCGGTGGCCGGCGGCCGCGTGCTGGCCTGCGGTGGTGCCGAGGTGATGCGCCTGCGAGGCCCGCGCACGCGTGTGATCGACCTGCGGGGCGCATGCGTTCTACCGGGTTTCAACGACGCCCACGCGCACGTCGTCTACTACGGGCTGACCAGGTTCGCGGCAGACCTGAGCGCCGCGCGCGGCATCGACGAAATCCTCGACCGCCTCCGCGAGCACGGCGCGGGCCTGGGCGCCGGCGAGTGGCAGCAGGGGATGGGCTACCGGACCGACGAGCTCACGGAGCGCCGGCAGCCGCATCGGCGCGAGCTCGACCGTGTCACCGGAGCCAGGCCGGCGTTCATCGATGAGCGCGGCGGCCACGCGCGTGTCGCCAACTCTGCGGCCCTGGCCGCCGCCGGCATCACGATGGAGACCCCGCACCCGGCCGGCGGCCGCATCGGGCGTGACCAGGACGGCAGCCCGAACGGCCTGCTGCTCGAGTCGGCCATGCGGTTGGTGGCCGACGTGCAGCCAGCGCCGAGCTTCGAGCGGCGCAAGAACGGAATCCTCGCCGCCCAGGAGCTGCTCCTGTCCCGGGGCGTCACATCCGTCGGCGCCGCCGTGAACCGCGGCTTTGCGGACGACCTGCGCGCCTACCTCGCGCTGGCCGCGGACGGCCGGCTGAAGATGCGCGTCAACGAGTTCCTTTCATGGGAGCTGCTCGACGCCACGTCGTCGCTGGGAGTCGCCGCCGGTTTCGGTGGGCACGTCGTCCGCGCCGGGCCGATCAAGGTCTTCGTCGACGGTGGGGCCGAGCGCGTGGCGATGCGCTCTGGCGGCGGAACCTGGCGGACGACGCGAGAGGAGCTTCGTGAGCTCGTCTGCCGGGCGAGCGCGGGTGGCCTCCAGGTGGCCGCGCACGCGATCGGCGACGCCGCGATCGAGGCCATGTGCGACGCGGTGGAGGCGTCGGGTGCGCGACATCTGAGGCACCGCGTGGAGCACTGCACGATCTGCCCGCCCGACCTCCAGAAGCGGATGGCCGGCCTCGGCATGGTGGCCGTGATGCAGCCCGCGGCGGCCCGCTTCGGCCGCGTCGCGTCCGCCATCTTCTTTCCGGTGCGCGATCGGATCGACCTCGCGGCGCACCGCCGGCTCCTCAAGGCCGGGGTTCACGTCGCGTTCAGCTCGGATCTCCCCGTCACGCCCGACCCGAACCCGTGGCCGGGGATACGCGTGGCCGTGGAGGACACGATCAACGGGATCAACGTTCTGACCGCGCTGCGGGCGTACACGTCCGGTGGTGCGTACGCGAGCTTCGAGGAGAAGATCAAGGGAACCCTGGAACCGGGGATGCTCGCCGACCTCCAGGTCTACGAAGACGACCCGCTCGAGGCGGCGGGAGAGGGAGAAGAAGAACCCCGCCCACGAGCCGTGCTCCTGGGCGGGGTGAAGGTGTTCGGGACGCTCTAGATCGTCGTCTCGCCCATCTCGCCGGCGCCGCCCACCTCGGGCGCCATCGGCACGGTGTGAACCTCGGGCATGCCGCTCATCGTCGTGGCCTGCTCGGGTCGGGCTCGCCGGCTCGAAGCGCGGCGGCGGGGCGCCGAAGTAGTCGAGGTGGTCGCGCTGCGCGAAGCGGTGCGGCGGGGTGCCGCGCGGCGGGTCGTGGACCGGGCGGCCGCCTTCCGCGTCGAGGCGCGGCGGCGCGTGGAGGACGCTGCGCGCTTTGGCTTGGTCGCAGCCTTCCTGGTCGTCTTACGGGTTGTCGACGCCGCGCGCCGCGTAGTCGTGGAGGTGCGCTTGGCCGCGGACTTCGCGAGCTGCTGCGCCTGCTTGGTCAGGCTGTCCAGGTGCTTCAGCGCCTGGTTCACGTCGGCGCGCGAACCGGCCTTCTGGACCTGTTTCTGCACCTCTTTGATCAGTGCCTGGACCGTCTTGTTCGCGTCTCTCACTCTCTTGTCCAGCTGTCTGCGCGCCTCGGGTGGGAGGCGGCGCTCCGCCTGGCGGAGCGCTGTACGCCCCGCGGTCACTGCTCGTCCGACAAGGCCGGACCGCCTTGTCGTGCGTTTCCTGGTTGCCATTAGAAACCTCCTGATATCACCGGGCGAGGACCTGGCGTGACCAGCGCCAGCGACGGGTCGAGAAGCCTTAACGCACCGCGTTAGAATGTGCCGCGGCCGTGACAGCCTCTGAACGACACCTTATCAAGAAGTATGCAAACCGCAAGCTGTACGACACTCGAACGAGCCGCTACATAACGCTCGAAGGCATCGCTCAACTGGTGCGCGAGGGCCACGAGATAAAGGTCGTCGACCGCGACAACGGACACGACCTCACCCAGCTGACGCTTTCGCAGATCGTCCTGTCCGAGGAGAAGCGTGGCCCCAACCGCGTCGTCGACGGGGGCGGCGAGGCGCCGCATGACCGCGGACAGGCGCTGCTCGACTACGTGCGTCGCACGCTCAACGTCCCTGGCGACCTGCGCAACCAGGTCGAACGCCGGCGCGAGGACCTGGAAAGCCGCGCGGACGACGCGATCGAGGCGGCACTTCGCCGCCTGCGCATCCCGACGCGCCATGACGTCGACCGGATCAACGCGCGTCTCGACAGGCTCACGGCGCAGGTGAAGAAGCTCGGCGTGCCGGCGGCGCCTCCACGACCACCGGGCGAAAGGGCGCCCGTCAGGACTGGATCGCGTAGACGAAAGGCTTCTGGCTGATCACCGAGCTGATCACCACGTCGGCTTCGACCCTGTAGCCCGCCTCGCGCACGCGCCGGTCCGTTCGCATCTGCTGCGTCATGAGGTCCGCCACCCCGCCGAGCCGGTTGGCGTCACCGATCGTCGAGATGGTCCAGGGCGGCCTCACCACGACGCCGTCGACCGCCACGCCGCCGCCGAGCTGCTCGATGGGGACGCCCATCACGATTCGGTGGTTGTTGACGTCGACCGCCTCGGCGCCGCCCGCGGCAAGGCTGTTCACCGCGTCCTGGAGGTCGAGCGCGGACAGGCCTGTCGCGTCGACTGTCACCACGACCCCGGGCCCGTGCACAGGCACGAGACCCTCCAGCGCCTTGAGGTGATCCGCCTCGGTTGTCAGCGCCTGGTCCGCCGCGCCGCTGGAGCCCGACTGCAGCGCCGCCTGTTGCGCCGCCAGAGCGGCGATTTCGGCGTCGAGCGAGTCGTTTGCGCGGTGGAGGTCGTCGATCAGGAACGCGAGCGACGTGCTGTCGATGCCGACCAGGCTGCGCTCCACCTCCGCCTGGCTGCGGATCTGGATCGTCGCCACGAGCGCGACCAGCAGCGCGATGAGCCATACGCTGACGCCGCGGACGCGCCGGTTCGGCCGGCGCAGGCCGTTAGATCGCGCCGACATGGGGGATCTGGAGGCTGGAGTCGTATGCCGGGAGCGGAAGGTCCGATGCGCCGGTGTAGGTGAGGTGCAGCTCGAACTGGACCTGGCGGGCCCGGATGTCCGGCAGCGCCGACGGGTCGTCGAGCGCGGCCTGCATCCGGTTGCGGTCGCCGACCGCATACACCTTTATGGGAGAGGCAAGCGGCGGCCCCTGGTCGATCACGACCTGCCCGGCCGACCCGGAGAATGCCGTGAGCGGGGTGATGCGCCGGCCGTTGACCGCGATGCCCTCGGCTCCCTGGGCGAACATGAGGTTGACCACGTCCTGCACGTCCTGGTAGTTGACGAGGTAGCCGTTGCCGCCCCCCGCGTCCACGCCCGGCACGCCGTTGGACAGGTCCACCTCGACGCCGGGCCCATGCATGGCGACCAGCCCGGCGTGGGCGCGCAGGTCGGCGACCTGGTTCTGCAGGGCCTGCGTGGCGGCCGAGCGACCGGCGGCCTGCGACTCGAGCGCGTCGATCTCGGAGCGCAGGGCGGCGATTCGGCGCCGGTAGTCGGCGTTCGTCGCCTCCAGGTCCTGCACGCTGTGCACCAGCGCCTGGTAGCGCGCGACCTGGTTCGAGGGGGTCAGGAGCTGGGCCTTGATCTGCCCGGTCAGCACGAAGCCTGTGGCCAGGGCGACGATCGCGACCGTCGCCACCCCGGCAAGGGTGATACGCGTCATGTGGTGCCCCATTTTGCTGGAACCACTTAGCCCTCGCCGGTCCTCCCCCGTTGACGTTAGTATCGACACTCGCCCCATGGCGGTAGAAACTCGCGCCTCCGCCTTCCAAACCGCTCAGCGCCGCTTCGAAGCCGCGGCTGACGTGATCGGGCTTTCCGAGGACGCCCGGCGCGGCCTGCGTGACGTCAAACGGGAGCTGACGGTGCACTTTCCCGTGCACATGGACGATGGCTCCGTCGAGGTGTTCACCGGCTGGCGCGTCCAGCACAACATCAGCCGCGGGCCGGCCAAGGGCGGGATTCGATACCACCCCGACGTGACCCTCGACCTCGTCAAGGCGCTGGCCATGCTCATGACCTGGAAGTGCGCCGCGGTCGGCCTCCCCTACGGTGGCAGCAAGGGCGCGGTCGCCGTCGACCCGCACCGCCTGACCGTGGGCGAGCTCGAGCACCTCACGCGCCGCTATGCCACCGAGATCTCCATCCTGATCGGACCCGAGAAGGACATCCCTGCGCCGGACATGGGCACCGGCCCCCAGGTGATGGCCTGGATCATGGACACGATGTCGATGCACCAGGGCCATTCGGTCACCGCGTCGGTGACCGGCAAGCCGGTCGACGTCGGCGGCTCGGAAGGCCGTAACGAAGCGCCGGGTCGCGGCGCCACCTACCTGACGCTCGAGGCGCTGAAGTACCTGCACGTCGACGAGGAGACGCCCACCGTCGCCATACAGGGCTACGGGCAGGTCGGAGGCTCGGCCGCGAGACTTTTGAGCGAGGCCGGGCTGAACGTCGTCGCCGTGAGCGACTCCAAGGGCGGCGTCTACAACCCGAAGGGTCTCGATCTCCTCGCGCTCGACGAGCACCGCCAGGTGCGTGGCGGAGTCGGAGGCTTCAAGAAGGCCGACGGCATCACCAACGCCGAGCTGCTCGAGCTGCCTGTGACGGTGCTGGTGCCCGCGGCGGTGCAGGACCAGATCACCGAGCGCAACGCCGACAAGATCCGTGCCCGGCTGATCACCGAGGGCGCGAACGCCGCCGTCTCTCCCGAGGCGGACCCGATCCTCCACGAGCGCAACGTCTTCCTGGTGCCCGACGTGATCGCGAACGCGGGCGGCGTGATCGTTTCGTACTTCGAATGGGTCCAGGATCTCCAGGCCTTCTTCTGGGAAGAGGAGGAGATCAACACCAAGCTGCACCACGTGATCACACGCGCGTTCTACGAGATCCTGCACACCGCGGTGAACAAGAGGATCGACATGCGGCTCGCCGCCTACGCCCTCGCGGTGCAGCGCGTCGCGAACGCAACGACCGTCCGCGGCATCTACCCGTAAGCGCCGCGGGGATGGTCCCCGCCGTGCTCGGCTAGGCTGAGAGCGATGACGTTCCTACCTCGTCGAGTCCTCATCACGGGCGTCTCGAACCCGCTCGGCGCCGAGGTCGCGCGACGTCTCGCGCCGCAGGTGCCCTGGCTCTTCGGCTGCGACGTGGCGGATCCCGTCAGCGCGCTCGAGGAGATGGATTTCGTGCACGCGGACACGCGCCTGTCCGTCATCGGCAAGCTCGTTCGCCGGCTGAAGATCGACACCGTCGTCCACCTGGCGGTGATGGTCGACTCGCCCCATGACGAGCGCTCGATCCACGAAACGGACGTCATCGGGACGATGAACCTGCTGGTCGGCTGTGCCGGTGCCTCGAGCCCGGTGCGCCGCCTGGTCGTCAAGTCGAGCCAGGCGGTTTACGGGGCTGGGCCCGGTGATCCTTCGTTCTTCACCGAGGACATGACGGGAACCGAGAAGGGCCTTCCCGCCATCCCGAGGGACCTCCTCGAGATGGAGCAGCTCGTGTCGGATTTCGCCGTCCGGCAGCCCGCCTGCGACGTCACCGTCCTGCGGCTCGGCTACCGCGTGAGCGAGGGGACCTCGCTGGCACGCTACCTCTCGCTGCCCATCGTCCCGACCTACGCGGGGTTCGACCCGCGGCTCCAGATCCTGCACGAGGACGACGCCGCCGAGGCGATCGTGCGGGCCGTCATCGGCAGCCACCCCGGCGTCTTCAACGTCGCCGGCGACGGGATCGTCCTGTTGAGCCAGGCGATCGGCATCATGGGCGGCCGGCCGGCGCCCGTTCTCCTGCCCTACGGCCGCTGGCTGGCCCGCGCCGCGGTCCGGGCGCTTGCCGGCGTCGACCTCACCGCGCACCTCGCCGACGTCCTCGCCTACGGGTCCGTGATTGACTGCTCACGCCTCGAGCACGAGTTCGGCTGGCGGCCGGCCTTCACCTCGCGGGCCACCATGGACGCGATGGCTCGCGGCCGTCTTGCCGAGGTGATCGACGCGCCGTCACCTCCGCAGGAGTACGAGCTGCAGGTCTACCTTCAGCGCCGGCGGCGCGAGCAGCGGAACCGTCCTCGCCTCCTGGAGGCTCCCCGGTGATCGCGGAGCGGGCGCACGCCGAACGGAAGCGCCGCAGCAAGAAGGCCGAGATCGTTTCGCCGCGCGAGGGATTCCGGATGCCGAAGCGGGTGCGAACGTTGCAGCGCCAGGCCCCGATGCTCGCCCTGCAGGGGGTGGGAACCCTGTCGCAGCGACTTCGCGAGCTGACGGGCCACGACGTCATCGACCTCAACCGGATCATGGAGGTCGTCCAGTTCGTCAACCAGCAGCGGGAGCTGGCGCGGCGGGGCCCCGACTATGCGGTCGACGATTTCGGCTTCGACCGCCAGTGGACGGAGTCGTTCTTCATCGCGTTCAAGGCGCTGTACCGCGACTACTGGCGCGTCGAGACGACGGGCGTGGAGAACGTGCCGAGCTCCGGCCGCGCGCTGCTCGTGGCCAACCACGCCGGGGTGCTTCCGTGGGACGGGACGATGATCAAGACCGCCGTGTTCGCCGAGCACACGCATCCGCGTCACGTGCGAGCGCTGGTGGCGAGCCAGTTCATGGCGATGCCGGTGATGGGATGGTTTCTCCGGCGCACGGGGCAGGCGGTCGGCCACCCCGACGACACGCGGCGCCTCCTGGAGCGTGACGAGCTCGTGCTCGTCTTCCCCGAGGGCACCCGCGGCACCGGCAAGAACTTCAAGGACCGCTACAGGCTGCGCCGTTTCGGCCGCGGCGGCTTCGTCACCGCGGCGATCCGCGCCCGGGCTCCGATAGTGCCCGTCTCGGTCGTCGGCTCCGAGGAGATCTACCCGATGATGGCGGACCTTGGACCGCTGGCCCGGCTCGCCGGGCTGCCGTACTTCCCCGTCACGCCGTTCTGGCCCTGGCTCGGGCCGCTCGGCCTGGTCCCGCTGCCGAGCAAGTGGCGGATCCAGTTCCA
>Ga0070741_10004041_pt1 | contig 34942 bp, 32 predicted proteins | sample Coa_R1_4_FD_66440 | JGI IMG/M metagenome (GOLD analysis project Ga0070741, IMG submission 66440) | Surface soil microbial communities from Centralia Pennsylvania, which are recovering from an underground coalmine fire - Coalmine... | ecosystem: Environmental > Terrestrial > Soil > Unclassified ... | reverse complement strand
CGCTGGCGCGTGTTCGACATCGTCGCCGAGCCGATCCGCGCCTTCGGGTTGGCCAAGGACAAGGCCGACCTCGAGAGCCAGGTCGGCGAGCTCCTGAAGCAGGTGCGGCTGACGCCGGCCGACGGCCGCAAGTACCCGCACGAGTTCTCGGGTGGCCAGCGCCAACGCATCTCGATCGCGCGCGCGCTGGCGAGCCGGCCGGAGTTCCTCGTGTGCGACGAGCCCACCTCGGCGCTCGACGTCTCGGTGCAGGCGCAAATCCTCAATCTCATGATGGACCTGCAGCGGCGCCTGCAGCTCACCTATCTCTTCATCAGCCACAACCTCGCGGTCGTCTATCACATCTCGACCCGCGTCGGCGTGATGTATCTCGGCCGGCTGGTCGAGCAGGCGCCGACCGATACGCTGTTCAAGCGACCCAAGCACCCCTACACCCGCATGCTGCTCGACACGATCCCCGATCTCGAGATGAGCGGCCGGCAGCGCACGCCGGTCGCGGGCGAGGTGCCGAGCCCGCTCAATCCGCCGCCAGGCTGCAGCTTTCATCCGCGCTGCCCCTTTGCCAACGAACGCTGCAAGAAGGAGCGGCCCAGGCCGCTCGCCATCGAGGGCGGCAGCGTGGCTTGCCACGGTATCGAAGAAGGCCGCGTCCCGATCGAGGATCGCTCGTACGGCCGCAGCTGAGACGCGCATAGGCTGCAGATTTCTCGCCTGAGTGGTGTGCGCGCATGCAGGCCGAGATTGCTTGACCCGCGAGCCTGCTCCCGTACCATCGCGCCGCCGATATTTTTGCCGCTGGAGATATTTAATGCCGGTCATTAACCGCATCGCTTCCTTCCATAAGGATATGACTGCTTGGCGGCACGACATTCACAGCCACCCCGAGACGGCCTTCGAGGAGGTGCGCACCGCCGACATCGTCGCGGAAAAGCTCAAGAGCTTCGGCATCGAGACCCATCGCGGCCTCGCCAAGACCGGCGTCGTCGGCATCCTGAAAGCCGGCACTTCCGGGCGCGCCATCGGCCTGCGCGCCGACATGGACGCGCTCGATGTGCACGAGACCAACGAATTCGCGCACAAATCGACGATTCCCGGCAAGATGCATGCCTGTGGTCACGACGGCCATACCGTGATGCTCCTGGGTGCGGCCAAGTACCTCGCCGAGACCAAGAACTTCGACGGCACCGTCTACTTCATCTTCCAGCCGGCCGAGGAGAACGAGGGCGGCGGCCGGGTCATGGTCGAGGAGGGGCTGTTCGACAAGTTCCCGGTCGAGGGCGTCTACGGCATGCACAACATCCCGGGCATCCCGGTCGGCCGCTTCGCCGTCCGTCCCGGCCCGATGATGGCCGCCTACGACATCTTCGAGGTGGTGGTGAAGGGCGTCGGCGCGCACGGCGCCATGCCGCATCACGGCGTCGACCCGGTCGTGGTCGGCAGCCACATCGTGACCGCGCTGCAGTCGATCGTGGCGCGCAATGTCGATCCGATGGACACCGCCGTCGTCTCGACGACGCAAATCCACGCCGGTGACACCTGGAACGTGATCCCGCAGGAATGCGTGCTGCGCGGCACGGTCCGCACCTTCAAGAAGCCGGTGCAGGACATGATCGAGAAGAAGATCGAGAAGATCGCGCGCAACGTCGCCGCGGGCTTTGGCGCCGAGGTCACCAAGTGGCGCTACGAGCGGCGCTACCCCGCGACCGTCAACAGCGAGCAGGAGACCGAGTTCGCCGCGCAAGCCGCCGCAGCGCTGGTCGGCAAGGAGAACGTCAACCGCAACCCGACGCCCGCCATGGGCAGCGAGGACTTCGCCTGGATGCTGCTCAAGAAGCCCGGTTGCTACATCTGGATCGGCAACGGCGACGGCGAAGGCTCGTGCATGGTCCACAACCCCGGCTACGACTTCAACGACGACATCCTGCCGATCGGCGCGTCCTATTGGGCGACGCTGGTCGAACAGCAGCTCGCGCGCCAGGCGGTTCGCCAGGCCGCGGAGTAAGGATCATCGACGCGCTCGCTTCCGCAGTTGTGACTGCCGCGGCCGCACATCCGTACAAGGACGCGCGCATCGCGCTCGCCACGATCCACGGGAAGGATCGGGCGATCGGTGCGCCGTTCCGGCGCGTGCTGCACGCCGAGGTCGTGGTGGCGAAGGGCATCGACACCGATTCACTGGGCACGTTCTCGGGCGAGATTCCGCGCCCGGCGCCGCTGGTCGAGACCTGCCTGCAGAAGGCGGAGATGGCGTTCAGCCGCCTCGACGTCGATTGCGCGCTGGCCAGCGAAGGAAGCTACGGCCCGATCGACCGCGTGCCGCTGGCGCCCGGCGGCTTCGAGATCGTGGCCTTCATCGACCGGCGCCGCGGCGTCAAGCTGGTCGAGACATTGGCGACGCACCGTACCAACTGGCGGCTCTACCGCTTCAGGGCGGGCGACCCGACGGTGCCCGCGGCGCTCAGAGAGATCGGCTTCCCGCACTTCGGCGCCTTCGTGATGCGCAACTCCGATTTCAACGAGGCGCACAAGGACCTGCGCACCGTCGAGCAGGCGGTCGCCGCCGTCGACCGCGAGGCAAAGCGCTCGGCCGACGGGTTGGCGCTGTTGATCTCCGACATGCGGGCGCACCGCAACCCCCAGCGCATGCAGGTATTGCGGGCGATCGGATGGAAACTCGCCAAGCGCCTCGAGCGGCTCTGCCCGAAATGCGATGCACCCGGCTTCGGCAGGATCGATTCGCGGCGCGGCCTGCCGTGTGAGGGCTGCGGCCAGCCCACGCACTGGATCGATTTCGAGATCGACGGCTGCAGCGCCTGTGGTCATGCTGTGGCGCGGCCGCGCAAGGACGGCAGACGCACGGCACCCAGGCTTTCCTGCAAGGCCTGCAGGTAGTGTGAGCCCCACGCCGCTGTGTTAGTCTCCCCGCAAGCCCAGAAAGGCAGTGTGAGGAGACCCCGATGAACAAGCCGATGAGCCTCGCCGAGCGCGCCGACGCCAAGGAAGCCGAGATGGCGCGCAAGCTCGACCACATCGTCATCAAGTCGCGCCTGCACATGTATGCCGAAGGCGACATGGGGCCATCGCCCAATGCCGGCATGCTGCTCAAGGCCAATCCGGGCGCCAGCCTGCTGATGGGCGACGACCCGCGCCTGCCCAAGATGCCGGAGAAGCCGACCCTGGTCGATTTCTTCAAGTACCGGTTCGGGCCGTCGATGCATCTGCTGCAGAGCGCGCACCACGCCAGGAAGTCGGGCGTGTCGGAGAAGCTCGTGCTGGCGAGCCTGCTGCACGACATCGCCGTCGTCGGCTTCATCCGCGGCGACCACGGCTACTGGGGCGCCCAGCTGGTCGAGCCCTATGTCGACGAGGAAGTGTGCTGGGCGATCCGCGCCCACCAGGTGCTGCGCTTCTATCCCGATCCCAAGGTCGGCTACGAATATCCCGAGAACTACCTCGCCTGGTTCGGCAAGGACTACACGCCCGATCCTTACATCGCCCACGACTACAAGTGGATGAAGGACCACAAGTGGTACATGTCGGGCCGGCTGATCACGATGAACGACATCTACTCGTTCGATCCCAATCTGCATGTCGAGCTCGACGAGTTCGTCGACATCATCGGCCGCCACTTCAAGCAGCCCAAGGAAGGCCTGGGCTACGACGGCAGTCCGGTCGCCCACATGTGGCGCGCCATCATCCGGCCGGCGAAGTACCTCTGATCAGCTTCTGAGGTCGGCGAGCAGGCGCTTCCACGCCGCGACCTCGCGGGCCGGGCGGAACAGCGGCGCGCGCTTCCTGAGGGCGCTTTCCAGCTTTCGGACGAAATCCGGATCGTCCTCGACCCGCCGCAGCAGGCGGGCCAGCCCGCGCGTGTCGCCGACCGGGAAGTAACCCGGATAGTCCGCGCCCAGCAGCCCCACATTGCCGTCCATCTTCGAGGCCAGGATCGGCACGCCTGCGACAACCGCCTCGGAGATCACGTTGGCGCCGCCCTCGCTCAACGACGAGATCACCATCGCATGGCTCTCGGCCAGCAGCCGGCGCACCGCGGCCGCCGGTACGTCGTCGCGCCAGACGTAGCGTGGATTGGCGGCCATCTCGGCGCGGGCGCGCTCGCCCCAGGCCGACGTGTAGGCGCGGCCGACCTGGACCACGCGGACACGGCTTTCGGTCGGCAACAGCCGCGCGGCCAGGGCGGCGCGCAGCGGATCCTTGACGTCGCGCAGATGCCCGATCACCGAGACGACGACATGGCGCTTGCTCGGCCGGCGCGGCGCGTTGCGGGCGACCGACTGGTACATGACCAGCAGGCGCGGCCGCAGCCGCCTGGGCACGACCTTCCAAGCGAGTTCGTTCAAAGCCACCAACCGGTCGGCCAGTTCCATCGAGCGCAGCGTCGGCACGGGGTCGGAAGTGATGTAGCCGTAGATGTCGGTGCCGCTCAGCTGCAGCACCAGCGGCCGGTCGGGATAGTCGGCCTTGAAGCGGGCGATCGCCGCGGCGCTGCGCCAGGCATGCACCGCGACCATGAGGTCGGCCGGCCGGCCGTCATAGTCCCCGGCGACGCGGACCCGGTGCCCAAGGCCGCGCAGGATCTTGGCCCAGCGCGAAGCGGCGACCTTGTTGCCGGTGCGTGAAGTGGGCCCGTCGGGTGTGATAAGGACGATGTTCATGGATCACGTCCAATCCCATCGTCCGACCAGCGGAGCGTCCGCTGCCGAACTCGTTGCGCAACTGCGCGAGGCCCGTCATCGCACACGGCGTTTGACGGAAGATCTGTCATCGGCCGAATTGATGGGGCCCTATCTCGAGATCGTCAATCCGGTCCTGTGGGAGATCGGCCACATCGCCTGGTTCCACGAGTACTGGACCTTGCGCGAGGCGGCCAAGCAGCCGCCGTTGATCGAGCGTTCCGACAGGCTGTGGGATTCGAGCAACGTGCCGCACAAGACGCGCTGGCATCTCGATCTGCCCGACCGCGCGGGCACGTTTGCCTACATGGCGGACGTGTTGGCGCGGCAGGAGGAGCTGCTCGCCCGCGGCATCGATGAGGAGACGCGCTACTTCTACGACCTCGCGATCCGCCACGAGGACATGCATGTCGAAGCGCTGACCTATATGCGGCAGACCTCGTCCAACGCCGCGCCGAGCGGACTGTGCGGTACCATGCGAGCGGCCGCCGGCGGACTGGCGGGCGACGCCTCGGTGCCGGGCGGCCGCTGGCAGCTCGGCTCGACCAGCGGCGAGGGCTTCGTGTTCGACAACGAGAAGTGGGCGCACGAGGAGCCGCTCGCACCGTTCCGCATCGCCCGCGCCGCGGTGAGCAACGCCGAATTCGCCGACTTCATCGAGGCCGGCGGCTACAGGACGCGGGAATTCTGGAGCGAGGCCGGCTGGGCATGGCGCGAGCGCCGCGCTGCCGAGCGGCCGGTCTATTGGCAGCCCAAGCGCGACGGCGTGTGGACCTGGCGGCGCTACAGGACGGTCGAGGAGCTGGCGCCGAACGCCGCCGTCGTCTTTGTGACCTGGTTCGAGGCCGAGGCCTACTGCCGCTGGGCGGGGCGCCGCCTGCCGACCGAAATCGAATGGGAAGCCGCCGCACTCGGCACTCCCGACGGCCAGCGCCGCCGTTGGCCGTGGGGCGACGCCGCGCCCGATGCGAGCCGCGCCAATCTCGATTTCACCTCGGACGGCACGATCGATGTCGGCGCTTTGCCGGCAGGCGACAGCGCCTTCGGCTGCCGGCAGATGATCGGCAACGTCTGGGAGTGGACGTCGTCGGACTTCCAGCCGTTCGCCGGCTTCTCGCCCGATCCCTACAAGGACTATTCGGCGCCATGGTTCGGCACGCGCAAGGTGCTGCGCGGTGGCTGCTGGGCCACCAGCCACCGCATCGCGCGCCCGGCCTACCGCAATTTCTTCACGCCCGACCGCAACGACGTGTTCGCGGGCTTCCGCACCTGCGCGCTCGATTGAGCGCTACTTGCCGGCCAGCACCTCGTCGGTGTGCTCGCCGAGCTTGGGCGAGGAGCGCGCCGAAACGGGCCGCTTGCGATCGAAGGTGATGGGCAGGCCGACGACCTTGGGCCCGCCGCCCGGCAGCGTCTGCATGATCTTCGCGGCGGCGAACTGAGGCGTGTTGGCGAGCTCGCCGATGTCGTTCACCGGCGCGCACGGCACGCCGGCCTTTTCCATCGCCGCCACCCACGCATCGCGCGTCTTGTCGCGCATGGCGGCGGCGATCATCGGCAGCAACTCCGCCTTGTTGGCGACCCGCGCCGCGCTCTTGGCGTATTTGGGATCGCTTGCCCATTCGGGATGCCCCAGCACCTGCGCGCAGCGCGCCCACAGCCGGTCGTTGCCGGGGGCGAGGCACAGCGCCTTGCCGTCGGCGCAGTCGAAGGTCTGGTAGGGCACGATCACCGTGCCGCCGGTGCCGTGACGCTTGGGAACGTTGCCGGTCGCGACGTAGGAATTGACGCCGCCCTCGACCCAGTGCACCGCCGAGTCGAACAGCGAGGTATCGACCAGGCAGCCCTTGCCAGTCTTGTCCCTCATGCGCAGGGCCGCCAGCGCGCCGATAGTGCAGAACATACCGGTCGCCTTGTCGTTGATCGAGGCGCCGCAGAAGGTCGGCGGATCCTCCGGCCGGCCGGTGACGCTCATCATGCCGCCATAGGCCTGCAGCAGCGGATCGAAGCCGGGCTTCAGCTTGAGCGGGCCGTCATAGCCGAATGCCCAGATCGAGCAGTAGATCAGCCGCGGATGACGCTTCAGCATCGCCTCGGGCCCGATGCCGATTTCGTCGACCACGCCAGGGCGCAAATTCTGGATCAGGATGTCGGCGGTCTCGCAAAGCCTGTGCAGCTTATCCACGTCCGCCGCGAGCTTGAGGTCGAGCACGACCGAGCGCTTGTTGCGGTTCTGGCTGTAGAAATAGAGCGAGGTGACGCCGTCCGGTCCATAGGGCGGGCCCCAGATGCGGGCGTCGTCGCCGCCGTCCGGCTTCTCGATCTTGATCACGTCGGCGCCCATGTCGGCCATGATCACGCCGGCCAGCGGTCCGGCCAGCGCCTGGCCCACTTCGATGACGCGAACTCCCTCGAGCGGCAACATGACGACGCGACCCTCCAACCGATGTCCCAAAATGTCCCAACTGGTTGGGACATGTTCGATGTCGGTAAAATAAGGCTTTCAGGGCAAATGTCCCGCTTTTTGCGCCACGCCTCTGCAGGCACGGAAGGAAACGCGCACAAGTTCTATACGACAGAATCGGGTTCCTTCTAACACCGGGCTTATAAGCTTGGGATGGCTCGATATCCTCTCGAATGGGGCTGGCACACGGACCCCGAAACGCCTGATGCGCAGTCCGGCGCGCCGGCGTTGTCGACAATACTTGCCGAAGCTCCCGATGCTGAACCAACTACGCCCAAGGTGGTCCCCGGGGATGCTTGGCAACAATGTCACGACGAATGTATCGGCAGAAACCTCGGCCGCGATCATGATGGATTTCTGCTCTATCGACGATGCGTGCGAGAATGCTTGAGCAGGAAGGGACATGAGGACTTTTTCGTCGAGCCGGATTAGCGATCCGGTCATGTCCCGAGGTGACGCACGTTATACGTGTATTGAGGTATTATTATTCAGGCTATATGGATGAAGCGTCGAGGAGGCGAAGCGGATGAAGCGCCAAGTGGCGGAAAGAATTGCCGATGCGATGAAAGAGGTCGAACGAGCGCTCGTGAAGCTTGATCACGCCATTCTGGAAGTGGAAGACGAAGCCCAGCGCAAGCTGATGCGCGATACGCTTTACAAGACGGTTCATTTCTTCCACGCGCATATCAGCGTGCCCGTGGCGCGACATCATCCGGATTTGCATCCGGACGTGCCCGGCTCAACCAAGTACTGAACTAAGCACCTTTGGCGGATCACTGCCTCTCGGAGCGCGGATCGAGCGCGTCCTGCAGGCCATCGCCCAGGAAGTTGCAGGCGATCACGGTGGCGAAAATCAGCAGGCCGGGCCACACAGCCTGCATCGGCGCGTCCTGCAGCAGGTCCTGGGCGCGCGTCAGCATGTTGCCCCAGCTCGCTGCGGGCGGCTGGATGCCGAGATTGAGGAACGACAACGTCGATTCGAGCAGGATCAGGCCGCCCGCCGACATGCTGGTGGCGACGACGAGCGAGCCCGCGGCATTGGGCAGGATGTGGCGGAACATGATGCGCGGCGGGCCGGCGCCGAGCGCGCGGGCCGCGCGCACATAGTCGCGCTGCTTCAGCGACAGGGTCTCGGCGCGCACCAGCCGCGCGGCGGTGGTCCAGCCCGTGAGCGCGATGATCGCCACGATGCGATAAAGAGAGAAGGTCTCGGACTCTGCGATCGATTGAGGAATGCCGAGCTTGGCGGGATCGAGCGCGGCCAACACGATCAGGAGCGGCAGGAGCGGCAGCGCGATCACGCCGTCGGTAAAACGCATCAGGAAGGCATCGAACCGGCCGCCGAGATAACCCGCCAGCACGCCGATCAAGGCGCCCAGGATCGCCGACAGCACGGCGCCTGCGATGCCGACCAGCATCGACACGCGCCCGCCGTCGAGCAGGCGTTGGAAGAGATCGCGACCGAGATCGTCGGTGCCGAGCCAATGCGCGGCGGAGGGCGGCTGAAAGCGGTTCAGCAGCTCGGTCTTCAGGGGATCGATGCCGCGCAGATCGGCGATCAGCGGCGCTGCGAGCGACAGCGCGAGCAGGATGGCGAGGAAGATCGCGGAACCCCAAGCAAGCTGGTGGCGTCGGAAGCGGCGCCAGACCAGCAGGCGCGGATGGGCGGCGGCCGCGTCGCTCATGTCAGCGTTACCCGCGGGTCGGCCCAGACGTAGGCCAAATCGGCCAGCACGTTGCCGACGATGGTGGCCAAGGTGGCGAGCAGCAGGCCCATCAGGGCAAGGTTGTAGTCGTTGTCGAGAATGGCGTGATAGATCGCGTTGCCCATGCCGGGCCAGGCGAACACGGTCTCGGTGATCAGCGCGCCCGAGAACAGCGCGCCGAAATGCAGCGCGAGGATGGTCAACACGGGCACCAGCGCGTTGCGGAAGGCATGGCGGCTCAGCACCGCCCATTCGCCGAGGCCCTTGGCCTGCGCGGTGCGGATGAAATCCTGGCGCAGGACCTCGATCATCGCCCCGCGCATGAAACGCGTGTAGGCGCCGAGCTGGGCGATGGTCAGCGTCATGACGGGCAGGGCGAGATAACGCAGACGCTCGCCGAAGCTCGCGGACGTGTCGGCCATGCCGCCGGCCGGCAGCCAACCCAGGGTCACAGCGAAGAGCGCGATCAGCAGCAAGCCAAGCCAGAAGATCGGCAGCGAGAAGCCGCCGAAACAGACAAGGTTGATCAGATAGTCGACATTGCTGCGCGGCCGGGCGGCAGCCCACATGCCGAGCGGCAGGGCGATGGCAATTGCCACGGCGAAGGCGACGCCTTCCAGGATCAGGGTGTTGATCAGGCGCGGCCAGAGCACTTCGAGGACGGGCTGCGAGAGCGAGCGCGAGTATCCGAAATTGCCCTGCAGCGCCTGCCAGGCCCAGGCCAGGTAGCGTTGCAACAGCGGCTTGTCGAGCTCGTAGAGCGCCCGCAGCCGGGCGGCATCCTCGCTCGTCATCTTGGAGTCACCCGATATCATCATGTCGATCGGGTCGCCCGGCATCAGGCCGATCAGCAGGTAGACCACCAGGCTCATCAGCGCGAGAACGACGACGATCTCGACCGCACGGCTGGCGAAATAGCGGCTCATGCCCGGAGACGCTTCTCCAGGCCGGCCTTCGCCGCCGGCCATTCGTCGTCGACGATCGAGAAGTAGACCGAGTCGCGCACGTAGCCGTCGGCCAGCACCATGTGCTTGCGCAGGATGCCTTCCTGCTTTGCGCCGAGCTTCTGGATGGCGGCGCGGCTGCGCGCGTTGCGGACGTCGGTCTTGTATTCGACCCGGTTGAACTTCAGCGTCTCGAAGGCGTGGCGCATCAGCAGGTACTTGCACTCGGGATTGACCACGCCGGCCCACACCGCGGGTTCGTACCAGGTCGAGCCGATCTCGAGCTTCCTGTGCGCTTCCTCGATGTTGAGATAGCGTGTCATGCCGACGAAGCGCTTGAGCTCCTTGTGCCAGACGGCAAACGCGATCTCATGCATGCCGTCGCTGCGCCTGAGCGCGTTGTCGAAGTAGGGATCGTAGAGCGCACCGTACGCCGAGGTCGTGACGGTGAAGATCTCGGGATGCTGTGCAGCGGGCTTGATCAGCGGCCGATGCCGCTCTTCCAACGGCTCCAGCCGTACGTGTTCGCCCTCCAGGGGGACCTTCTGCATCGCGCTTCAATCCTCCCAGCGCCAGGTCTCGATCCACAAGGTCGAGCTGAATTGATGCCCCGTCGGCACCACGCCCTTGAGCTTCTTGGGAATGACGAAGGAATCGACGCGGAAGTACATGGGCAGCACCGGCAGGTCCTCGGTGTAGAGGCGCTGAATGATGGCGAAGTATTCGCGGCGCTTGCCTTCGTCCAGCTCGCGCTCGGCTGAATCGAGCGCCTTGTCCATCTGGGGATTGGAGTAGCCCGGATAGTTCTGGCCGCTCCGCCCATTTTCCTTGGTCGGGATTTCCTTCGAATGAAGCGTCGTGCGCGGGACACTCTCCGGGCTCGACACCCAGGAATACATGGCGAGCCCGCTGAAATCGCGCTTGGTGAGGGCATCGAAGTAGATGCGCGCCGGCGCCGCCTTCAGGCGCAGGTCGATGCCGACCTGCTTGAGCTGGCTCTGCATGACCTGGGAGAGCTGCTCAAGCACGCGATTGCCGCTGGCAAAGGCCAGTTCGATCGACAGCCGCTCGCCCTTGGCGTTCTGCCGCACGCCGTTCTTGAGCTCGCCGAAGCCCGCCTCGCCGAGCAGCTTCTTGGCCGCGGCCGGGTCATAGGCGTAGTGGCGTGCTGCCTTGCTGTACATCGCATCGAGCGGATTGACGTCGCTGTCGGCGACCGGCTGCTTGCCCGCGAACAGGGTGTCGGAGATCGACTTGCGGTCGATCGACATCAGGATGGCGCGCCGCACGCGCACGTCGGACAACAGCGGATTGTCGAGCTTGACGTCGATGTGGGCGTAGGAGAGCGATGGCCGGAAGACGACGTTGAACTTGTCGCCATGCCGCTTCTCGAAGGCCAGCGATTGGTCGAGCGAGAGGCCAACTTCTCCCAGGATGTAGTCGACGTTGCCCGACAGCAGGTTGGCCTCGAGCGCCGAGGAATTCTCGAAGATCTTGATGACGATCCGCTTGAAATACGGCTTCTGGCCGGTCCAGTACGGGTTCTGCTCCAGCACGATGCGGCTGCCGCGCACCAGCTCGACGATCCGGAACGGACCGGAGGAGAGGCCGGGATTGGTCGGCTCGGTGTCGTAGGCCGTCTTGTTGCGGTATTCGGCCGGATTGGCCTCGAAGATCGGCTTCTCGATATGCGCCGGCATTGGCCGGAATGCGAGCGCGTTGTAGTCGAAAGTGACCCGGTCCATCGTGATCGTGAAGTGAAGGTCGTCCTTGATGTCGAACTTCACCATGCGCCGATAGTCCTCGGTCGAGGCGACGCCCGACTGCGGGTGCTTGCCGACCTCGACGGCAAATTCATAGTCGCGTGCGGTCACCGGCTTGCCGTCGCCCCAAACCATCGGCTTGAGCTCGACGTCGATCGCCATGCCCTTCTTGCCGTCAGGGAGGTCGATGACGCGCGCCTTGCCGTTGTCGACGGTGGGCAGCACGGTGCAGGCAAAACAGACGAGCTTCCAGTTGGCGTCGTAGGCGGAGATCGGCCGGCCGGTCATGGCGAGGATCACCGACTTCGCCAGCATCGAGTTGATCATCGGATGCATGGAGCCGGGCGCACTGGCCATGCCGAGCACGAGCTGGTCCTTCGCCCAGACAGGCGAGGCGAAGATCAGAAGAACGAGCAGCAAAAGGCGACGCACCATGACGACACGTTACACGTGTCATCCCGAGCGAAGCGAGGGATCTTTGGAGGTTTGCCTTACCGTCCCAAACGCGGTGCCGGCGGGCGGCCGCCGTGATTGGCCGACCATTGCTCGGGCGCCTCGAGGAAGGCGTGCGTCTCCTGCAGGCCGCGCTCGTCGAAGTACTTGCCCTTCTGCGCCGCCTCGAGCGCGTCCCACCAGGTGGCGAGCGCGTGCAGCTTGACGCCCGCGACCGCCAGGGTCTCCACGCTCTGCGGGAAGATGCCGTAGTGGAAGATCACGAAGCAGTCGCTGATCTTGGCTTCCGCCTTCTTGAGCGCGTCGATGAAGACCAGCTTGCTGCCGCCGTCGGTGGCGAGATCCTCGACCAGCAGCACGCGCTTGCCGGGCTTGAGGTCGCCCTCGATCTGCGCCATGCGGCCGAAGCCCTTGGGCTGCTTGCGGACGTACACCATCGGCTTCTTGGCGAGCGCCGCCAGGAATGCCGCGAACGGAATGCCGGCGGTCTCGCCGCCGGCCACCACGTCGATCTTGTTCCAGCCGATCTGCTTCTCGATCGACTTCAGCGCGTGGTTCATGATCTTGGCGCGCGCCTCGGGGAACGAGATCAGCTTCCGGCAGTCGATATAGACCGGGCTCGCCCGGCCCGAGGTGAAGATGTACGGATTGTCCGGCCGGCAGTGGATGGCTTCTATCTCGAGCAGCAGGCGCGCGGTGTCCCGGGCTTCGGGCGTACCACTGGCACGGGCCGAAATAGCCTTGCCGTTCAACTTGGTAGGCGCCGGCTTTCCCACGGAAGGAGCGGCCGGCGAAGAGGCCTTTTTCGTCGTCGCCATGCTGCTTTTCCCCCGCGCCGCTTGCGACAAAATGACGGGCGTGTGTTTAGCGTTCATGGACAAGACCGGCAAGGGTAACCCGGCCGAAACGATCGCCGCAGTCGGGTTAGTTGCATTGGAGGACTAAAGAGGAACATGACCGCCAATCTGCACAAGCCGAGCAATTCCAGGCTCGTCCGGCTCTTCGTCGCCCGGCGGCGGCTGATGCTGTCGGTGGTGTCGGGGCTGATCCTGATGGTCGTGCTGCCGGCCTCACTGCGGATCAGCACGCGCTACCTGCTGGCGTGGGACCTGACGGCCGCGATCTATGTCGGCTTCGCCTTTCTGATGATGGCCCGTTCGACGGTCGAGACCTGCCATGACCGGGCCTCGCTCTACGACGAGCGGGATTGGGTGATCGTGGCCCTGGTCGTCGCTTCAGCGGCAGCGAGCTTCGGCGCCATCTTCACCGAGCTCGCCGTCATCAAGTCGGCGAAAGTGACGCCGATCGGAAGCCTGTGCGTGGCGGCGGCCACGGTCGTGCTGTCATGGACCTTCACGCACGTGATCTTCACCCTGCACTACGCCAATCTCTATTACCGGCCGGACGGCGACGGCCATCATGGCGGGCTCAAATTCCCCGGCCATCGCGCGCCGGACTACCGCGACTTTCTCTACTATTCGTTCGTCATCGGCTGCGCGGCGCAGACCGCCGATGTCGAGACCGTGTCGCCGGCCATGCGGCTGGCCAGCCTGGCGCACGGCGTGATTGCTTTCGCCTTCAACACGGCGATCTTGGCGCTGTCGATCAACGTCGCCGCCAGCCTCTTGTCCTAGACCGCGGCTACCTTCGCCGCCTTTTCCTTCTGCTTGGCGGCGTGACGGCTGACCGCACCGCCGTCGTCGCGATGCAGCTCCATGAACACGACCGACGAGACGACGGTGATCAGGCCGAGCACCAGGAACGCCTGGTGCACGCCATGGATCATCGCCGCCGGATCGGAGTGCAGGTTCTCGGGCACGAAGATCGCCGCGATCAGCGAGGCCGAGGCGACGCCGAAGCTGATCGACATCTGCTGGCCGGTGCTGGCGATGGTGCTGGCGGCGCTGGTGAGCGGGCCGGTGACATCGGCGTACACCAGCGTGTTCATGCTGGTGTATTGCATCGAGGTGAAGAAGCCCAGGATGAAGGCCTGCAGGGCGATGCGCCACGCCGGCGTGCCGTCGCCCACCGTGGCGAACAGCATGATCAGGCAGCCGACGATGAGCGTGTTGGCGATCAGCACCGTGCGGTAGCCCAGGCGCGCCAGGATGCGCGGCACCACCATCTTCAGCCCGATCGCCGCCATCGATTGCGGCATCACCAGCAGGCCCGACTCGATCGGCGAGTAGCCCAGCCCGATCTGGTAGAGCAGCGGAAACAGGAACGGGATGCCGCCGAGGCCAAGCCGGCCGACGAAGCTGCCGAGCACGGCGGCACGGAACGTGCGCAGGCGGAACAGGCCGAGCCGCAGCAGGGGATGGCGGACCTGGGCGGCGCGGATGCCGTAGCCGACCAGCAGGGCCATCGAGATGGCGAGCAGCCCCAGGATCTCGAAGTCGCCCAGGCTGTGCTCGCCGAAGATCTCCAGCACGTAGGAGAGCAGCGAGATGCCCGCGCCGAACAGGATCAGGCCTAGGATGTCGAGTGGATGCGTCGTCTCCTCGCGATAGTCCGGCAGATAGCGCCGCACCAGATAGAGGCCCGCGAGCCCGACCGGGATGTTGACGAAGAATACCACGCTCCAGTGCAGGTAGTGCACGATGATGCCGCCCAGCAACGGGCCGAGCATCGGCCCGACGAGGCTCGGGATGGAGACGAAGCTCATCGCCTTGATCAGCTCGGACTTGGGGAAGGTCCGCACCATGGTGATGCGTCCCACCGGCACCATCATGGCGCCGCCCACACCCTGCACGACGCGGCACGCCACCAGCATGCCGATATTGGTCGAGATGCCGCACAGCAGCGAGCCCAGCGAGAACAGCGCGATCGCCGAGCCGAACACGCGCCGCGTGCCGAAGCGGTCGGCCATCCAGCCGCTGATCGGGATGAACACCGCGAGGCTCAGCGTATAGGACGCCAGCACCGACTTCATGTTGAGCGGCGTGACGTCCATCGCCTGGGCGATCGCCGGCACCGCCGTGTTCAGGATCGTCGTGTCGAGCGACTGCATGAAGAACGCGACGGCGACCATCCACGGCAGCAGCCGCTTCGTGAACTCGGCGTCGGGATCGGTTGGCGAAGGGCTGGTCATCGCGGCAGGTCGGTCTTAGACCAACGCGCGGGGTGGCGTTAGCCCGCGCGACGAAGACCAGCCTTGTCCCGCTGAATGTGCGCTTTTGCCCTCATTTGGGCGCAAACGAATAGCGTTGCACCACCTTGGGCACGCGGCTGGTGCCGTCATAGCAGACGATCTCGGCCTCGTGCGCCATGTTGCCCTTGCCGTCGGAGCGGTAGGTCGTGACCACGCCCTTGTATTCGTCGTGCGCCAGCCGCTCGCGCACGGCGGCGGGCGAGGCCGGCTTGCCGGCGAGGATGCGCCCCAGCATGTGCACGGCGTCGAACTGCGTGGCGGCATAGGCATCCGGCTCGCTGCCGTAGGCCGCGCGATAGGCGTCGAGGAAAGCGCGCATCTCGGGCGTCGTGGCCGAGATCGGCGAGGCGGCAGTCTCGGCACAGACGCCTTTCAGCTCCGACGGCTCGAGCAGCGCGGCGGTCGCCGGCTGATGCATCGCGGAGCCCGCGACGATCGGCAGGTCGGGCAGCAGCTGGCGGGCCTGGCGCACCGCCAGCACGGTCGAGGGCGCATGCAGGTGCAGGACCAGCACGTCGGCATTGACCGCCTTGGCGCGCAGGAGGGCGGGCGAGAGATCGTTGACCGTGACGGCGACGCTCTCCTCGAGCACCGGCGGCGTGTGCAGTTCGTTCAGCGTCTTGACCAGCTGCTCGTGGCCCGACTGACCGTAGGCGGTGCTCTGGTAGATGATCGCCGGCCGCTTGGCGTGCAGCTGCTCCACGACGTAGCGGGCGTGCGCCACCTTGACCGTGGCGTCGCTCGGGAAGAAGCGGAAGAAGAACGGATTGCCGAGCTCGCCGAGCCTGGCCGTGCCGGAGATGGTGAGCAGCGGCACGCCGCGCTGCTGGGCGAGCGGCAGCAGCGCCAGCATCTGCGTGCCGAGGATCGGCCCGACGACGGCGAGCGGCGGCGGATCGCCGACCGCGCGCTGCCAGGCGGTGACGGCTGCTTCCGGAGTCGATTGCGTGTCGACAACGTCGGGCGTGAGCTTGAGGGCGCCGAGCTGGCTCGCCGCCAGCAGGGCGCCGTTCTTCTGGCTGGTGCCTTCGAGAGCCACGAAGCCCGTGATCGGCACCAGCACCGGCAGGCGAATCTCCTGCGCCGCCGCCGGTGCGGCGAGCAGCAGCAGACCGAGGAGGGCGCCTACTGCGCCGCGCCGCCGGCCCATGGCGACATCACTTCGTTCATGCCGGTCAATTCGCCGGTCGCCGGATCGCGCACGATGCAGCACGGATTGGCGAAGCCGAGCGGCGAGATCTGGTTGGCGACTTCGGTGATCGGCAGCTTGGCCGCGATCGCCTGCTTGACCGCGTCGGGCAGGTCGCGATTGACCCTGATCGGGCCGACGCCCGAGATGTCGATGCGCGGCTGGTGGAAGGCGGCTTCCACGTCCATGCCGCGGTCGATCATCATCAGCGCGATCTGCGACACCGCCGGCACGATGCGCCTGCCGCCCGAGGCGCCGATGCAGAACCATGGCTTGCCGTCCTTGACCACGACGATCGGGCAGATGTTGCACAGCGGCCGCTTGCCCGGCGCCACAGAATTGGGCCGGTTGGGCTCGGGATCGAACCACAGCATGCCGTTGTTCATGGTGATGCCGGTCTTGGGCAGCATCACGCAGGAACCGAACAGCGACATCAGCGTCTGGGTGAGCGCCACCATGTTGCCTTCGCTGTCGGCGGCGCAGAAATGCGTGGTGCAACTGTTGGTCGGCTTTTCGCCCAGGGTGGTCAGGCGCTCGACATAGGCCTGGTGCATGCCCTCGGCGACGGCGCTGTAGAATTCGGGACCCGGTGCGCCCTTGCCCCGGGTGCGCTCGCCGAAAAGTTCGAGGGCGCGCTTCAGCGTCGGACCGGCGGTCAGGCCGCCCGCGACGTTGACGGTAACGCCGTGATGCTCGAACGACAGCGGATCGACGACCGTGGCTTCGTAGGCCTTGAGATCGTCGTACGAGATCGCCGAGCCGCCGGCCTGCAGGTCGGCCACGATGTCGCGCGCCAGGCTGCCCTCGTAGAACTCGCGCGGGCCGCCCGCCGCCAGCCGGCGATAGGTCTCGGCGAGATTGCCGAGCTTGAGGTAGCGGATATTGCCCTGCCAGTCGTTGGTCGGCACCCGGCCGTCGTCGCACAGGTACGCCGCCTTCGAGGCAGGGAACTTGGCGAGATGCTCGGCGCCGTTGGCGATCATCACCTGCATGTACCAGTCGAGCTGCATGCCGCGTTCGGCGAGTTCGACGGCGGGTGCGATCACGTCGGCCCACTTCATCGTGCCGAAGCGCTCGAGCGCTTTGCCGACGCCCGCCACCTGTCCGGGCACGGCGATCGAGTGGTAACCGACCTCGTTGTTCTGGTTCACGATGTCGGGCCAGGCGAAGGGATTGGCGGGGCCGGGGCCGACGATCTTGTAGTTGGCGACGTCGAGCTTGCGGGCCGAGATCGGACCGTACTGGATGGTCCATGCGCGCTTTTCTTTGGCGCTCCAGATCGTCATGAAGCCGACGCCGCCGATGCCGCTCATCCACGGCTCGATCGTGCCGATGGCGAGGCCGGTCGCCACCGCGGCGTCGATGGCGTTGCCGCCCCGGCGCAGGATCGCGGCGCCCACTTCAGCCGCCGCGCAATTCTGGGCGACCACGACCCCCTTGCCCCGCACCGCCTGCTTGGTGATCTTCATTTGGCGTGTAAGCGACTCACTCATCATCTCTCCCCCAACGGCAGGCGGACCCGGCGTGATAGGGACTGTAGCGGGGCCTGATTTGGCCACAAACCCTGTTAGACTGCAGGGCGGACGGACAGACAACGGAACGCAGGCGTGACGGACCTGAACCAGATCGACCTGCAGGCGTTGAAGGCGGGCAGCAAGCGGACGTGGGATGCCTTCGTGGTGGCCTCGACGCCTCTGATCAACGCCGTCGCGCGCCGCACATTGTCCGCCTACCGGCTGTCCGAAGAGGACATCATGGATGCCGCCCAGGACGTCTATGTCCGCCTCTGCGCCAACGAATTCCGGTTGTTGAAAACCTACGATCCCACGCGTGCCGGCCTGTCGACCTGGCTGGCCGTGGTCGCCCGCTCGACCGCCGTGGATTACGCCCGGCGGCGGCGCCAGGCGACCTCGCCGATCGACGACGTGCCCGAGACCGCCTTGGCGGTCGAAGATCGCCATGTCGAGAAGTTGAGGATTCCGGAAGGCCTGCTGACCGAGCGGCAGACCCTGATCCTCAAATATCTGTACGACGAGGAACGCGACGTGGGCGAGATTGCAGACCTGCTGAAAATCGATGCCCAAACCGTCAGAAGCACCCATCACAAGGCTCTTTTGCGCCTGCGAGAGCACTTCCGGGAGGAAGACCCCGAAAGCGCAAAAAAGCGGGGATGAAACCAGTCATGGTGGCGTAAGCTAGTCAGGAGAATGAGACGATGACCGTGGAACGTAACCCCTTGAGCGATAAGGAGCTGTGGCAGCGACTGGCCACGGACCAGGATGTCGCGCCTGCGGCCGTTTCCGACATGGATTTTGCCGCATGGCTGGAGGGCCGGCTGAGCGAGACGGCCGCCGCCCGCATCGAAGCCGCTGTGGCGGCCGATCCGGCCTTGCGTCGCGCCGCGCTCGACCTTGCCGACATCCTGGGCAAGCCGCTGCCCGAGGCGCCGGCGCGCATGGCCGTGCGAGCCCAGGCGCTGGTCGGCTTCGAGGCCGAGCGCCAGGCCAGGCGCGGCGGCTGGCTGGTGGAATTCCTGTCGTGGGGCGCCACGCTTGGCGTGCCGCGCGCGGCGATGGTCACGGCGGCGGTGCTGGTCGCGGCTTCCGGCTTCATGCTGGGCGGCGGGCTGGGCCAGTCGTACGCCCAGCAGAAGTATGTCGTGGCGAGCAACCAGGCGACCGAAAACTCCAGCGAGTTGACCGCGCTCTATACGACCGACGGCATCTGAAATGGGCGGCCGGCTGACTCAGCTGCTGCTTGCGCTGTCGCTGCTGCTGAACGCATTCGTCCTGGCAGGCTTCGTCTACCGCAGCTGGGTCGCCCCGCCCGAATTCGAGCGCCGCGGGCCCGGTCCCGGGCGGCCCGGCGGTCCGCTGGAATGGATGGCCGAAGACGTCGGCATCAACGCCGACCAGCGCAAGGCCCTGCACGATCTTTTCGAGAAGAACGCCGAGTTCCGCCGCCAGCACTTCCAGCAGATGCGCCAGTTGCGCGAGGACACCGGCGCCGAGCTGCGCAAGAACCCGGTCGATCAAGCCAAGCTTGATGCACTGGTCGATCAGGTGACGGCGCTGCGCGCCGAGGTGCAGAAAGAGAATCTGCGCGCGATCCTGGCGATGGAAGCCCAGCTCACGCCGGAGCAGCGCGACAAGCTGCAATCGATCCTGGCCGAGCGATTCAGTAATCCGCCAGGCCGGCCGCGCGGGCCGGGACGGCGCTAGGAGCGTCACAGCAGGAGCATCGCCATGGCTGCTCGTCTTGGTCGGCGTGGTTTCTTACGGGACTTTGGCGGAGGGGCGGCGGTACTGACGGCGGCGACGTTGCTGCCCGGCGCCGCGCGCGCGACTTCGGCGATGGGGTTCGAGGACGCGCGGCACCTGCTGTCGCGCACCGCACTCGGGGCGACCCCCGCCGACATCCTCACCACGCAGACGCTCGACTACACCGCGGCCGTCGATCGGCTGCTCGCCCGGTTCCGGCGCCAGGCGGCGACACCCGCGCCGGCCTGGGTCAGCGAAGGTCCGTCCTTCCTGCGCCAGCAGGCGAGAGCCCAGGCCGAAAAGGAGGGCGTCGAGGCCAAGCCCCTCAAGATCGTGCAGAAGCGGGTGCAGGAGGAAGGCCGCGAACTGCGCAACTGGTGGGTCGAGGAGATGATCACGACCGACCAGCCGCTGGTCGAGCGCATGACGCTGTTCTGGCACAACCACTTCACCTCCTCGATCCAGAAGGTGCGGTTCGTGCCGTCGATGTACTGGCAGAACGTGCTGTTCCGGCGGGAGGCGTTCGGCAACTTCGCCACCCTGCTGCATGCCGTGGCGCGCGATCCGGCGATGCTGATCTATCTCGACGGCGTGCGCTCGGTGGCCCGCCAACCCAACGAGAATTTCGGCCGCGAGCTGCTCGAGCTCTTCACCCTGGGCGAGGGCCACTACACCGAGGCCGACATCAAGAATGCGGCGCGCGCTTTCACCGGCTGGTCGATCGACCGCGAGACCGGCCATTTCCAGAACCACGCCCAGCAGCACGACGACGGCGAGAAGACCTTCCTCGGCCAGACCGGCCGCTTCAACGGCGAGGACATCGTCAACATCCTGCTGCGCCAGCCGCGCACGGCCGAGACGATCGTCGAGAAGCTGTGGCGCGAATTCGTGTCGCTGAAGCCCGAGCCGGCCGAGGTCAAGCGCCTGGCGGCGATTTTCCGCACCAGCGGCTACGAGATGAAGCCGCTGCTGCGCGCGTTGTTCCTGTCGCCGGCGTTCCGCGACCCGGCCAATCGCGCGGCGCTCATCAAGTCGCCGATCGAGCTGATCGTCGGCTCGGTGCGCGTGCTCGGCCTGCCGGTGCCGGACAAGACCCAGCTCGTCCGCATGATGGGCGCGCTCGGCCAGATTCCGTTCAATCCGCCCAACGTCAAGGGCTGGCCGGGCGGCGAAAGCTGGATCACGACCAACACCCTGCTGCTGCGCGAGCAGTTCTTGCGCCGCATCATCGAGGCCACGACGGTGTCGCCGATGGGCGGCGGCCAGATGATGGCGGGCGACATGGCCGGCGCTCAGGGCAGGCGGGCGGAGCGACGCGAGCAGCTGCCGGTGGAAGGCCGCAGCCTGCGCAATTCGGCCGGCGAGGCCCATCTTGGGCCGACGCTCGCCGGCGTCGATACCGACACCCTGCGCCGCACCCTGCTGCCGCGCGTGCCGATCGACGGCGTCGATGCCGGCGACGCGCCGGGTGCCGTCGTGGCCGCGGCATTGCTCGATCCGGCATACCAGTTGAAGTGAGGAGGCGGACGTGAACAGACGCGATTTCCTCATCGGCTCCGGTGCCCTGTCGCTGATGGTGGCGGGCCGCGGCGCGCTCGCCGACCAGGCCCCGGCGCGCAAGGTGCTGATCGTCCTCGAGCTCAAGGGCGGCAATGACGGCATCAACACCGTCATCCCCTATGCCGATCCGGCCTACCATTCGCTGCGCTCGGGCATAGGCGTGGCGCGCGACCGCACCCTGCAACTCAGCGAGCGTATCGGGCTGCACCAGAAGCTCGAGCCGTTGATGGAGTCCTGGCAGGCGCGCGATTTCGCCATCTTGCAGGGCGTCGGCTATCCGCAGCCCAACCGCTCGCATTTCCGCTCGATCGAGATCTGGGACACCGCTTCGTCGTCGAGCCAGACCCTGAGCGAGGGCTGGATCGCGCGCGCCTTCCAGAGCACCAGGCTGCCCAAGGGCGCCGGTGTCGACGCCATCGTGACCGACACCAACTCGCTGCCCGTCACCGGTCCCGACCTGCGCACCATCGTCATGCAGGATGCCGCCAATTTCCTGCGCCAGGCCGAGGCGATGAAGGACGGCCGCATGACCGACGACGGCAATCCCGCGCTGCATCACCTGCTCGACGTGCGCCACGAGGTGAACGCCGCGGCCCAGGGCCTGCGCGACAGGTTGCGCGACGGTCCGGTGCCGGCGCTGCAATATCCGCCGGATGTCGGCTTCGGCCGCCAGCTTGACCTCGCGACGCGCATCCTGATGGCGGGTGTGCCGGTGGTGGCGATCAAGGTGGCGCTGGGCGGTTTCGATACGCATGCCAACCAGGTGCCGACGCACGAGCGGCTGCTCGGCGTGCTGGCGCAGAACCTCGCCGTGCTGCGCAAGAACCTGATCGCGGCCAATCTGTGGAACAACGTGGTCGTGATGACCTACTCGGAGTTCGGCCGGCGGGCGCGGCAGAACGCGAGCGGCGGCACCGATCACGGCACGGCGGCGCCGCAGTTCGTGATGGGCGGCAAGGTCAAGGGCGGCCTGCACGGCGTCTATCCCTCGCTCGCCGACCTGCAGGACGGTGACCTCAAGCACACGGTCGATTTCCGCAACGTCTACAGTGCGCTGGCGCGAGGCTGCTGGGGCGTACGCGCCGATTTCGGCCAGCGCGACCGCCAGACGCTCGACTTCCTGGCCTAGAAGCGTCGGCGAACTCGAGTTCTATACGACAGAATCGGGTTCCTTCTAGCACGGGGGTATGGTTGCGACGTCATGATCGCGGTCGCCCACCTCTGGTTCCCCTGCCGCCGGCAATTAGCGCAAATAGCGCTACCCCGCTGGCCGCCGCCCCGATTAACTCCCGTTTGGAAAACGGAAGAAGCGGGCGCAACCCGCCCCCCCTCGGCGATCAGGCGCCCAGCAGCTCCTGCTTGACCGAGCCGCGCGAGGCTTCGATGCGGATGAACCAGATCAGCACGCCGGCGATCACTTTGATCGACACCGGCAACACGATGTAGACGACGATCAGGGCGAAGGTGCCGAACAGGCCGCGCATCGGGTCGAAGCCGAGCGGCGGCAGGATCGGCAGCGAGCAGGCGGCGCCGATGGCGGTGGCGAGCTTGGTGGCGAGCGCCCACAGCCCGAAATACGTGCCGGTCTTTCCCCTTGTGTCGCCGCCTTCCTCCGAGTTGATGACGTCGGCCAGGATCGACGGCGGCAGGCCGTAGTCGGCGCCGATGCCGATGCCAGTGATCACCGAGATCGCCTTGAACAGCAGGAGCTGGCCGGGCTCGACGAACAGGGCCGCCGCCATGGCGAGCGCCGTCAGCACGATGCCGATGAACCATGCCGCCGCCTTGCCGAGGCGCCGCGACAGGAGGAGCCAGCCGGGCACGCTGCACGCACCGGCGAAGAAATAGATCAGCAGGATGACGCCGGCATCCATCTTGGTGCCAAGCAGGACGTGATGGACATAGAACAGCATGACGCCGACGGCGACGCCGAGGGCCGCGCCGTTGACGACGAACACCAGCAGCAGCCGGCGGAACAGGCGGTTCTTCAGCGGCGCAAAGAAGGCGACGAAGGCGTTTTCCTTGTGGACGATCGGCGGATGCACCGAGGGCCCCGCCCCCAACAGGCAGGGCAGGCTGAACGCTATTGCGATCGGAATGAAGGAGAGGCCGAGCATCATGTAGCCCTGTGTTTCCCCGAACACGCGGGGATCGGTCAGGATCACCGGCAGCACGACGGCGACGGCAAATCCCAGCAGGCCGAAGACCTCGCGGCCGACCGTGACCTTGGTGCGCTCGTTGTAATCGTCGGTGAGCTCGGCGCCGTGGCTGTGATAGCCGATCGAGACGCCCGAATAGCCGAAATGGACCAGGAACAGGCCGGCCATCAGCCACGCCGCCATCAGTCCCTGGTTGCCGAACCAGGCATCGGGCGGATCGAACAGCATGTAGAAGCCCGCGGCGAGCACGGGGACCATCAGGCCGACGAAGAACAGCCGGCCGCGCTTGCCGCGATGGGTGAACCAGTCGCTGATCAGGCCCATCACCGGGTCCTGTACGGCGTCGATCACGCGGGCGATGATGAAGATCGGTCCCATGAGCTCGAGCGAGAGCTTGAGCACGCCGCCATAGAACTGGCTGACGTTCAGCACGACCGGCAAGGCCGCCATGGACAGCGGCAGCTGCAGCGTCGAATAGGCGACCAGCCGGCCAAAGCTCACTTTCGCGGAGTTGGCGGCGACGCCGTGTCCGATCGATCCTGCGGTCAACCCCTTTGCCTTCCTGTCCCCGGCGCCGTCATGGCGGCGCGTCTTTGTCGACACTTATAGAGGACGGAAGTGGGCCCGCAAGGTGTCGATATACCGCTGCTGGAGCGCCTTTTTGCACTCCCCAAATCACGATCGCGGGCAGGCCGGCTTTGGGTACATTTGCAGTTTCTTGAGGTCGGCCGTGACCTGGACCAGGCCGGTATCGATCGAGAGGCGGTCGAGCACGCCGGAGTCGAAGACCAGCCCGCTCACCGAAAAGAGCGGGTTCGTCTGCTGCTGGCGGCCGCGCGTGAAGGTCATGAACACTGGCCACGCCTTGCCCGGCGGCTTGGCGATCGGCTCTTCGTCGGGGCGGGCGGCGCGCAGATGCTCGTCGGTCTGGGTGACGTCGACCAGGAAGGCGTCGCCGATCACTTCGGAGTCGAAGGTCAGCGCCGGGAAGGAGCCGGCGCCCGAGCGCAGGCGGTCGATCATGTAGTTGATCGCCGAAATCGGCAGCAGCGTCGATCCGGGCAGGGTGAATTGCTGCGGTCCGGACGGCCATACGATCTCGGCGCGCATCTCGTTGTCGGCGCGCTCGACCCGGCCGCCGATCTCCCGGCCATTGCCGTTCTGGGTTTGCTGCAGGCGATAGTGGAAGGCGCGGCCGTGCGAGGATTCCTCGCCGTCCAGCTTCGAGGCGAGGGCAAGCTTCCACGACGCCGTCAGCGCGATCTCGGTGGTGATGTCGCGCTTGAGGTGCCAGCCGCTGCAGTCGCGCGTCAGGTCCTGCACGGCGGTGCCGATCCGCGGCGCGTTGACCGCCGGCCCGAGCCGCAGCGCATATTCGGCGTGATGCGGCTGCATCTGCGCCGCCGCCAATCGCGGCGAAACGAAGGCAAAGGCGGCGAGGAGAAAACACACAGCTCGGCGCATCGCGCCACCTTGCGCATGCCGCCTCGTCCGGTCAATCGTGCGCCATGCCCATACTGCCGCAGAGGCCCGTTCCCGCAATGGCGATCCGTCGATGAGGCCGCTGGCCTTTACGTGCGCCGGCGAAACGCTCGAGGCCTTGCCGGCGGGCGCGCTGCATTGGCCGAGGCGGCGGCTGCTGGCAGTGGCCGACCTCCATCTGGAGAAGGGGTCGTCCTACGCCGTCAATGCGCTGAAGCTCCTGCCGCGGCACGACACGCGACAGACCTTGGCCATGCTCTCGATGCTGATCGATGCGGTGGCGCCGGAGACGGTGGTTTGCCTGGGCGATTCCTTCCACGATCGGGGAGCCATCGACCGGCTGTCGCCGGAGGAGCGGGCGGCGATCGAGCGCCTGACCGGCCGCGCGCAGTTCGTGTGGATCGCCGGCAATCACGATCCCGCGCCGCCACCGGCCTATTTCGGAAAAGGAGGCTGGGGCCATGTCGCGGTCGAGATCGCCGACGCGCCGCTGGTGTTCCGTCACGAAGCGATGTTCGGTCCGGCGGCCGGCGAGATTTCCGGCCACTTCCATCCTGTGGCGGCGCTCAGCGTGCGCGGCCGCGGCATCCGCCGCCGCTGTTTCCTGACCGACGGCAGCCGCGTCATCCTGCCGGCGTTCGGCACCTATGCCGGCGGGCTCAATGCGCTCGACCCGGCGATCGCCCAGATCTTTCCCGCCGACTACGACGCGCTGGTCGTCGGACGCGACGCGGTGCGCCGCCTATCCTGGCGACAATTGCGGCCGGATGCGACGCTCGCCGACCTTGCCTGGGTGCGCGAGCGCCGCTGAGTCTTACTTCGGCAACTCGTACTTCAGCGACACCTCGCCCAGGCCCTCGATTTTGCCGACCGCCGTGCTGCCGGGCGGCACGAACTGGCAGGCGACCATGCTGCCGCTCGACACCACCGCGCCCTTCTTCAGGGTCTTGCCATGCTCGCCGAGCTTGTTAGCGAGCCACGCCAGCGCGTTCAGGGGATGGCCCAGCACGTCGCCCGAATGGCCGCTGCGCACTTCCTTGCCGTCGAACGAGATCGCGCCATTGAGGCTCGCGAGGTCGAGGTTGCGCCAGTTCTTGTTGTGCTTGCCGATCAGGGAGCCGCCGTTCCAGCCGACATCCATGATCAGGCCGTTGACGGTGAGCTTGGTGTAGTCGGCGCCGCGGTCCTCGATCAGCTCGAAGCCGGCCCGCGCGTCGCCGACATATCGGGCGATCGAATCCCTGTCGTACGACGTGCCTTTGGGCACGTCGCTGGCCATGAGGAAGATCACTTCGAGCTCGACGCCGAGCCGCGTCCATTTGTCGGCGCGCACGGTGGCCTTCTCGTGGAACACCCGCTTCTTGCGGATCGGCCCGTAGACGGGGCCCTTGAGGCCGGTCTGGGCCAGGATCTGCGGCGAGGTGAGGGCGATCTTGTAGCCGGCGAGCGGCCCCTGCTTGGGCACCAGCTTCTTGAGGAATGCATCCTGCACCTTGTAGGCGGTGCGCTCGTCCTCCGGCATGATTTGCGGCGGCGGCCAGGCGACGACAGCGCCGGCCTTGTCGACCTGCGCGAACCAGTTGGCTGCCTTGGCGATGTTGAACGCCATTGTCGTCACTCCCCTTGCTTGAGCTTTCGTGGCCCGCATAGTGCCGTCCATGGCGGACGAGGCGAAGCGGGAATTGGGACCGGTGCGCTGCGGCGCGCTGGTCGGCGTCGTTCTGGCGGGCGGCGAGGGCCGCCGCATGGGCGCGGGCATCGCCAAGCCGCTGCGCAAGCTGGGCGGCAAGCCGATGGTCGCTCACGTCGTCGAGCGCCTGCGGCCGCAGGTCATGGACCTGGTGATCGTGGCCAACGAGCCGGATCCGGTTTACCGGAAATTGGCGCCCGTCGTCGCCGACCCGCCCGACATCCAGCGCGAGGCGCGCAAGGAGGGGCGGCGCCTGGGGCCGCTGGCAGGCATCCTGGCGGGCATGGAATGGGCCCAGAAGCATCACCCGCACGCCGGCTGGATTCTGACCGCCCCGGCCGACGTGCCGTTTCTGCCGCTCGATCTGACGGTCCGCCTGTGCGGCCACATGCACGTGCCGGAGCCGGACGTGCTGGCCGTCAAGGGCGAGCACGCCCTGGCCATCTGGTCGGTCAGGCTGGCGCCGGATTTGCGCCGGGCGATCCTCGAGGAGGGCCAGCGCCGGGTCGAGGGATTTGCCCGCGCCCACAACTACGCCGAGTTGGTCTGGCCGGGCCGTACAGAGGCGTTCGTGAATATCAACACGCCCGAGGATCTGGCCGCCGCGGAGACCAGATTGCTGCGGCGCAGCAAACGCTAAATCTATCTTGGGGGAACTATTACAGGTTCGTTGCTGCGCTGCACGCCAATGTGCGCCGGACACGACGATGGATGTTGCAGGACGGCAAGCCGCCCCTATACTCGCGCGCCTTTTGGAGGTCTGCCTTCAACCCGGCGGACCATTTAGTCGCTGCGAGTGGAGTTGCCGACGATGTCGATCACGTTGCCGCAGAATTACCGGCCGACGGAACGCGAACCCTTCATGAATGCCATGCAGCAGGAGTACTTCCGGCAGAAGCTGCTCAAGTGGAAAGCGGAACTGGTCGAAGAATCGAACCAGACTTTGCAGAACATGCAGGAAGAGAGCCTCGCCCAGCCCGATCTGGCCGACCGCGCAACAGCCGAGACCGACCGCTCCCTCGAACTCAGGACCCGCGATCGTTTCCGCAAGCTGATCTCGAAGATCGACGCCGCGCTGAAGTCGATCGACGAAGGCACCTACGGATATTGCGAAGAGACCGGCGAGCCGATCGCGCTAAAGCGCCTCGAGGCCCGGCCGATCGCCACGCTCTCGGTCGAGGCGCAGGAGCGCCACGAGCGCATGGAGCGCACGCGCCGGGACGAGGCCTAAGCCTCCCCGCGCCGCAGCACGCGGCCGCCGCGACCGCCGCCCGGCTTGCCATTGCGCCAGGCAATGGCGCCGTTGCAGATCACCGTATCGATTCCCTTGGCGGGCAGCATGGGCGCCTCGAAGGTCGCGGCGTCGATCACCGTCGCCGGGTCGAAGATGCAGATGTCGGCGTAGTAGCCCTTCTTGATCTCGCCGCGCGCGGCCAGCCGGAAGCGCTGCGCCGAATAAGAGGTCATGCGGCGCACGGCGTCCTCCAGAGCGAACAGCTTGAGGTCGCGCGAATAGTGTCCGAGCACGCGCGGGAAGGTGCCCCACAGGCGGGGATGCGGGTGCGTGTCGAAGGGAATGCCGTCCGAGCCGATCATCGCGCCCGGATGGGACATCGCCGACTGCACGTCCTTCTCGTCCATCATGAAGTAGATGGCGCCGGCCGGCTGCAGCCGGTCGCACGCTTCCTCGAGGGTCGAGCAGCCCAGCTCCCTGGCGATGTCGCGCAGATCGCGGCCGCTCACGCCCTTCACGCTGTCGGACCAGCTGATCAGCACCTTGTCGGCGCGCGCCAGCATGTCCTTGCGCAGGATGGTCGAGCCGGCGACGTAAGGGTAGACGTCGAAGGCGATCTCCTGCTGCTTCATCGCCTCGCTGAACTTGGGCAGCGTCTGTTTCATGCGGCCAAAGTTGGCGCGGCCGGCGCATTTATGGTGCGAGACCACGATGCGCGCACCGGCGCGGCGGCCGATCTCGAAGGTCTCGTCCATCGACTTCAGGATGTCTTCGCTCTCGTCGCGCATATGGGCGGTGTAGACGCCGTCCCACTTGCCGAGCGGCTTCGCAACCTCGGCCACTTCGTCGGTGGTTGCCGCGGCAGCCGGCGGATAGAACAGGCCACTCGACAGGCCGATCGCGCCCTGCTCGAGCGCGAGGTCGAGCTTGTCGCGCATCGCGGCGGTCTCGGATTTGCTCGCCGGACGACCGACATCGAGGTTCATGGCGTCGAAACGCAGGGTCGAATGGCCGATCAGGAAGGCGCCGTTGATGGCGGGCCTGGCCGCGTCGACCTTGCTTGCGAACTCAGCGAACGTATCGGCCAGGTTCGCCTTCTTCTTCACCGCCAGATAGATCAGGTGGGGGATGTCGTCGCGCCGGCTGTAGGGCGAGGCCGAGATGCCGCAATTGCCGCACACCACCGTTGTCACCCCCTGGCTTGCCTTCATCGCCATGTCGGGATGGTCGATGATGTAGGTGTCGTCGTGCGTGTGCACGTCGATGAAGCCCGGCGCCACGACCCTGCCGGCGGCGTCGATCTCGTTGTCGCCCCTGAGCGCGCCCGGCGGCTCGATCGCCGCGATTCGGTCGCCCTTGAGCGCCACGTCGGCGGCGAACAGCTGCTTGCCGGTGCCGTCGGCCACCTGGCCGTTGCGAATGACGGTGTCGTACGCGGCCATGATTTACTCCTACTCGTTGCGGCCGAGCCGCATGTCGGGATCGAACGGATAGAGCGGCCGCTTGATCTTCTCGTATTTGAAGAGCTTGAGGTCGGAGGCCGTGCAGCCGTCGCCGTCGCACATTACGATGTGCCTGGCGATCGGCTCGAAGCCCGCGCGGAAATGTTGCCGCGACTTGATGAGCACGTATTTCTTGCGCCGCGGATCGATGCCGCAATGGGTGAAGCAGCCGAGATCGAACGGTTCGGAGCGCTTCTCGGACACCACGATCTGCATCTTGCCGGTGTCGAGCACCGCGGTGCGGCCCATCCGCACCGTCGTGCCGGTCGCCATCGGCCCGGTGACCACGAACTGGCCGTCGGTGATCGCCTTGACCCTGCCGCTCACCTTCAGCGGCTTTCCCTTCAGTCCCATCGCCGGCATGTCGATCTTGCCGCCGAGGTTCAACGTCACCTCCGCACCGACGCCCGCCTTGATCATCTGATCGACGCAGGCGGGATCGCAGATCGGGCCGGCGACGGCATCCTCGAGGCCCTGCTTCATCGCCTCCTCGATCACGCTCATGACGTCCTGCGTGCCGCCCGAGGCTGTGTTGTCGCCGTGGTCGGCCATCACGATGGGACCGCCGCCCTTTTCTCCATTGCCGAGAGACTTGGCGCGTGCGACCTGGACCGGCAACGACTCGGGATGGAACAGGAACCCCTCGCGCTTCTCCCACGCCGTATCGAGGATCTTGTTCAGCAGGACCTCGCCCTCGGCCGTGCGCCTGTCGCAGACGATCACCGAGGAAAGGGCGAGGTGAGGGATGTCGGCCTGCGGGAAGCCGCCGAACACCGAGGCGTTCAGCACCTGGCCGGAATCCTCGGCCTGGTTGGCCATGCCCATCAAGGTCTTCATCGGCTCGCGCGACGGCGTGTGGACCAGCGAGCTGCTCATGATCGGCCGGGTGCCCCACACCATCTTCGGCTCGACCTCGCCCTTCAGCATGCGCAGCAGCGTTCGTCCGGCGCGCCGCGCGGTGTCGGCCATGTCGATATGAGGATAGGTACGGTAGCCGGTGATGATGTTGGCGCCCTTGATCATGGCATCGGTCATCTGGGTATGGAAATCGAGGGCCACGGCGATCGGCACGTCGGGCGCGATGCGGCGGATGCGGTTCAACAATTCGCCTTCGCCGTCGTCATATTCCTCGGCCACCATCGCGCCGTGCAGGGCGAGCAGGACGGCGTCGCAGCCCTTCTTGATCTCGTCGACGATGGCCGTGGTCATTTGCGCATAGGCCGCCTTGGTGACCAGGCCGGACGGATTGGCCGAGGCCGCCATCGGCACGGTGAATTCCGCGCCCGCCTTGCGCGCCACCTCGATGAAGCCGCCTAGGGAGGTGTTGGTGCCTTCGGCCTCTTTGATGGCCGCGGGGCCGCTCAGCGCGCCGGCCCGGGAAAACGATTCAATGGGGGTGGGAAGCGGCGAGAACGTATTCGTCTCGTGCATCATCATCGCGATCACGAACTTCTGCCCCACACTACCCTCCTTCGTTCACTCGCTAAGCCACTGAACGTCCTAGATAATCGGCCCCAGCGTCAGCCTTGCGGTCACTGCAAATCAGCATCCCGAAATTCTTGTGCGTTGCAAAAAGGCAACACCGGGCGGAGATGCGAAACCGAGCCTAAATCTGTGAATTCATGGTCATTTTTGACACTTGAATTCTGTTCGCACTTGCACCATCTTCGGGGCGCAACAACTTCGGTTGTTGTATGCCCGTCTTGGGCGTTTCCTCCCTAAACTCGGGCCGTGCTTGTCACGGCCCCTTTTTTTGCCTGTTCCCTGGGCGTGCCTATTCGGCAGCCATCGGCTTGAGCAGCAACCTCTCGGCGGCCTCTCGGCCGACCTCCTCGAGGAGTTCGGTCATGAGAAGCTGGGCCGAGCCGAACCCGGCGAGCTTCTCGTGCCGCCCTTCGTCCATGTAGAGCGCGCGGTTGATCTCGATCTGCAGGGCATGGCGCCCCAGGCTCGGACGGCCATAGCGCTGCGTCGTGAAGCCGCCGGCATAGGGCTGGTTGCGCAGGACGCGCAGGCCGCGTTTGACGAGGAATCGCTCGGCGCACTCGATCAGCTCGGCGGCGCAGGATTCGCCGTGATTGTCGCCGAGCACGACGTCGATGCGATGCTCGCGGTCGCGCACGCCGACGCCCGAGGCGCCCGACGGCATCGAATGGGCATCAAGCAGGAGCGCCCCGCCAAACAGGCTGTAGGTCTGCTCCATCAGCATCGACAGGGCCACATGATAGGGCCGCCAGCAGCTTTCCAGCCGCCGCTCGATTTCGTCGGCCGGCACGCGTCCACGGTAGATCGCCTCGCCGCTCGCGGCGACCCGCGGGATCATGCCCAAGCCCGCCGCCACACGCGTCGTGCGGTGGTTCAATGGCCGAGGCAGAGGGCCCTCGAACATGCCGGGATCGAGCTCATAGGGCTCGCGATTGGCGTCGACATAGGAGCGCGGAAAGCGCGCGGCCAAGAGCGGAATGCCCAGCCCCGGGGCGGCTCCGAACAGCTCGTCGACGAAAGCGTCCTCGGCGCGGCGGAGGGCCGCCAGCGGCACGGCGGTCTGGCTCAGGAAACCGGCTGGATAGAGCGCGCCGCTGTGCGGCGAGGCCACGACCATTGGCACCATCTGGCGCTCGGGAAGGCGGCAATCCAGGGCCTCGTGATCGGTCGGCTGCAACGGCGAACTCATCCCACCCTCATTAACGCCCGGCACCGCGCCGGTCACGCGCCCGTACCCCATGACAATCCAACTCTTGCCAGTTGGGAGGGGCCGATGTAGACGACCGCCTTCCTGGCGATGGGCGCGTAGCTCAGCGGGAGAGCACTACCTTGACATGGTAGGGGTCACAGGTTCAATCCCTGTCGCGCCCACCATCGCCTCGCTCCTGATCTTGTCCGATTTTTACTCGCTCTATTCCCACGACTTCATTCGCATAGCCTGCTGCGTTCCCAGGACGAGGGTTGCCGATGCCGGCTACAACCTTGCCGAAACGCTGCGGCTCGCGACGATGGGCGACAAGGCCAAGACCGCGATCATGGTCTTCCCCGAGCTCGGCCTGTCGTCCTATGCCATCGAGGATCTGCTGCTGCAGGACGCCTTGCTCGATCAGGCCGAGCGATCAGTCGGCAAGGTGCTCGAGGCCTCGAAGAAGCTCTTCCCCGTCCTGATCGTCGGCGCCCCGTTGCGCGTCAGTGGCCGCCTGTACAACACCGCCGTCGTCATCCATCGCGGCACGATCCTGGGCATCGTTCCCAAGACCTACCTGCCGAACTACCGCGAGTTCTACGAAAAGCGCCACTTCGTCTCGGGCGCCAACGTCATCGACAGGGAAATCGCCGTCGCCGGCCAGACGGCGCCGTTCGGCAACGACCTCCTGTTCAAGTCGACCGGTTCCATCGCGACGACATTCCATGTCGAGGTCTGCGAGGACATCTGGATGCCGATCCCGCCGTCGGCGCACGCGGCCCTTGCCGGAGCCGAGGTCCTGTTGAACCTGTCGGCGAGCAACATCACCATCGGCAAGGCGGAGCTGCGGCGGCTGCTGTGCGGCAGCCAGTCGGCGCGCGCCAGCGCGGCCTATGCCTATTCGGCCTCGGGGCCGGGCGAGTCCACCACTGACCTGGCCTGGGATGGCCATGCCGCCATCTACGAGTGCGGCGAGCAGCTGGCCGAATCCCAGCGCTTCGAGAAGGATTCGACGATCGTGCAGGCCGACGTGGACCTCGGCCGCATCCGCCAGGAGCGGCTGCGCAACGGCGGCCTGGCGGAGAACGCCGCTCAGGAGAAGGAGCGCGTTGCCCGCTTCCGCCACGTCGCCTTCGCACTCGACATGCCCCGGCAGAGTGTGGCGCTTGAAAGAGCCATCGAGCGCTTTCCCTACGTGCCGGCCGATCCCAGCAAGCTGCGCGACAATTGCTACGAGGCCTACAACATCCAGGTCCAGGGCTTGGCGCAGCGTCTGCTGTCGAGCCGCGTCAACAAGGCGGTCATCGGCGTGTCGGGCGGTCTCGATTCGACGCAGGCGCTGCTCGTCTGCTGCCGCGCCATGGATCAGCTCGGCAAGCCGCGCAGCGACATCCTCGCCTACACGATGCCGGGCTTCGGCACGTCGGACAAAACCTACAAGAATGCCTGGAAGCTGATGAAGTCGCTCGGCGTGACCGCCGACGAGGTCGACATCAAGCCGTCGGCGATGACGATGCTGAAGGAGATCGGTCATCATTTCGCCAAGGGCAAGAAGGTCTACGACGTCACGTTCGAGAATGTGCAGGCGGGCCTGCGCACCGACTTCCTGTTCCGCCTCGCCAACCAGCACGGCGGCATGGTGGTCGGCACCGGCGATCTCTCCGAGCTCGGCCTCGGCTGGTGCACCTATGGCGTTGGCGATCACATGTCGCACTACAACCCCAACGGCTCGGTCTCCAAGACGCTGATCCAGCACCTGATACGGTTCGTGGCGATGTCGGGCGACGTCGACAAGAAGACTGCCGCCACCCTGCACGACATCCTGAACACCGAGATCTCGCCGGAACTCATTCCGGCCGGCAAGGGCGGCGCCATCCAGTCGACTGAGCAGTCGGTCGGCCCCTATGCGTTGCAGGACTTCAATCTCTTCTACCTGACGCGGCTCGGCTATCGGCCGTCGAAGATCGCCTTCCTTGCCTGGAATGCCTGGCACGACGTGAAGAGGGGCGCCTGGCCCGCCAATCTGCCGGCCGGCAGCCAGCGCGCCTTCACCCTGAAGGAAATCCGCCATTGGCAGGCGCTGTTCCTGCGCCGCTTCTTCACCAACCAGTTCAAGCGTTCGGCGCTGCCCAACGGCCCCAAGATATCGTCCGGCGGCTCGCTGTCGCCGCGTGGCGACTGGCGGGCGCCGTCGGACGGCAGCCCCGACGTCTGGCTCGCCGAACTAGAGGCCAACGTTCCGAAGAGCTAGGGACCGGGCCGCAGCCTTTTTCAGGGTCGGGGCGTTCCAAGGCAGGAGGAGCGCCCGATGCCGACACTCAGCATTTCGTCCGACAAGGTCTGCTACCTGATCGTCAAGGCGCGCGAGTTCGACGTGCAGGACGTCAGTGCCGACGACGATTCGGGCTCCAACGCCAGCGACGATCGCGAGATCGACGTCCTGGAGGAGCATGCGGACAATCCGGTGGTCGAGGAGATCCGCGCCTTCGTCGAGGAACTGGACGACGACGAAAAGGCGGATGTGATCGCCCTGATGCAGGTCGGCCGCGGCGACGGCACGTTCGAGGATTGGGAGGCGCTGCGCGATCAGGGCTTTCGTGAACATGGCGAGCGGCTGGCCGCCTACCTGCTCGGCCAGCCCCTGGTCAGCGACCATCTCGAGGAAGGCCTGTCGCTGTTCGGATTTTCGTGTGCGGAATTCGAAATGGGTCGCCTGTGAGGCGCGTGCTCTAGTACAAATAGGCATAGGGTCGGAGGAGCCCATGCCGCTCAACATCAAGAAACATGTCCAGCAGATGGTCGACGAGGCCAATGCCGAGATCGAGACGATCGCCGTCGCCGACGCGATCAAGCTGGTCGGCCAGCCCGGCACCACCTTCATCGATATTCGCGATCCGCGCGAATTGTGGCGCGACGGCACGATCCCGGGCGCGATCAACGTGACACGTGGCATGCTCGAGATGTGGATCGATCCCAAGAGCCCCTACGCCAAGGACTATTTCCAGAGCGGCAACAAGTTCGTA
>Ga0070741_10004040_pt1 | contig 34943 bp, 35 predicted proteins | sample Coa_R1_4_FD_66440 | JGI IMG/M metagenome (GOLD analysis project Ga0070741, IMG submission 66440) | Surface soil microbial communities from Centralia Pennsylvania, which are recovering from an underground coalmine fire - Coalmine... | ecosystem: Environmental > Terrestrial > Soil > Unclassified ... | reverse complement strand
CGCCTGGCGGTGCTCAACTATCTCGCGAGCACCGGCGGCAACGTAGCGGCCACCGCTCGGGCCTTCGGCATTACCCGCCCGGTGGTCTACGCCATCCGGGCCAAGGAGCGGACGGGCGAAGTGAGCACTACGTGCTGGGATGGCCCAAGATCGACGAGATCGACGTGCAGTTCTTCAACGACGCCGATACGCTTACCGCCGCGCTGCTGGCAGGCTCCGTAGATCTCCCCCTCGGTTCGAGTCTCGCCCTGGAACAGGCCCTGGGAGTGAAGGACCAGTGGCCAGACGGCGGGCTCGCCATCAATTATTCGTCGTGGATCGTCGTGTTCCCGCAATTTATCAATGCAGCGCAGCTCTTGAATGAGATCGGCTATCAGAAACTCCCCGATGGCGGGTGGCGCGGGGCCGATGGGCAACGTCTGAGCCTGGAAGTCCATAGCACCGCCTGGCCGGCCATTCATACCAGGGCGTTCTTCCCGCTCGTGGACTACTGGAAGCGATTGGGCCTCGATATCGATCCCGTGGTGCTACCGGTTCAGCGACTGGCGGATCTCGAATACCGAACGCAGATGCCGAGCTTCGAGATGATCCGCTTCCCGAACGGCGCGGACAATGTCTGGCGGCTCCACAGCTCGGAGACACCGCTGCCGGCGAACCGGTTCACCGGAAGCAACCGAAGTCGCTATATGAGCGCAGAGTTCGACACCATGGTGGATCGCTACATGACGACGATTCCGTGGGATGACCGAATGCAGGCCCTGGGGGACATCGTCCACCAGATCTCCGATCAGCTGATCATGATGGGACTGTTCTACGACGTGAAGAGCTTCATGGTCGCCAAGCGGCTAACCGGCTTCACTCCGGCCGATAACGCTACCTGGAACGCTCACACCTGCGACATCCGGTGACCGGGCCCCTGACCGCCCGGCTGAGCAAGCCTGGAGAGAGGCCCAGCGGGCAACAACCGACAGCAACGAACAGCGGTCTGTGGGCTCCACCAATTTGTGGAACCCCATCGCCGAGGCAAGCAGAGAGCGCGGAAACAGCGACGACCTACTTGCTGAAGCTGTAGACGCGTCCGAGCTCCGGCGTTGTAATAGTCTGCCCGAGCCCCATGGCGTCGACCGCGCTCTGCGCCTCGGCAATGGTGGTTTGTCCGGCGCTCGGCTCGACCCGCTGATGGTGCGGGAAGACGGCGGAAAGATTCGGATTGTCGGTCATCAACAGCTTGACCTGCATCGCGAAATCCATGGGCTCATGACCGCCGTTGAGTGCGAGGATCGCCAAATCCGGGTGGTACATCTGGGCTACCAGCGCCTGGTCTTGGTGGGCCGCCGAACTACCGGCGAAGTAGGCAGTCCAGCCGTTCTCGAACGTGATCACGAATCCGGCCGCCGGGCCCCCGTAGGGTACGCGTTCGCTCGCCGCCGTCCCCAGCCCGCTTCCATGGACGGAGTTGACTATGCGAACCGTGATGCCATCGATGATCGCACGATCGCCGGGACCGGCCGCCTGGATCAACTGGGAGCGCGGGAGCCCTTTGTCAAGAAACCACGTGCCCATCTCAAATGACGGGCTTACGATCGTTCCACCCGTCTGCTCTGCAATCTCAAGAGCGTTCCCCATGTCGTCGCCGTGTCCGTCGGCTGGAAGAATGATGTCCGCTTGCGTCACATCGGAAAGCTGGATCGGTGAGTCGGGATTGAGCACCCACGGGTTCGTAAGCACGACTTTTCCCGTGGGCGACGTGAACCGATAGTGCGACCAGCCAAACCACTCCATCGTGACCGTCCCGGTCGGCGCCTGGGATGCCGAGCCCAGCCGTGGGATGAAGATCGCCGCCACCACCAACGCGGCGGTCACGAAGGCGGTCGCGGAACGGGCGCGGGATGCCATGATTGGAACCTCCTGTCGTCGATTCCCGAGAGCACGGCGAACGTAACACCAAGTCTTCGTTCGGTCAAACGACACAGCTGCCTACCTCACCAGCTCATCTCCGCGCTGTTGGCCGCGCTGGTCCCGGTCGTGGGGGCCTGCTCGGGACCCGCGATGCAGCCCATGGCGAAGGAGCCGTCGGCCGCTGGGCGAACGGCGCCTTCCGGACCTCAACGGCTCGCCATCGGCATATTGCAGGAGCCGCGCGGTTGGGCGCCGTGGAGGGAGCCACGACGGCCGGCGGGGCGCACGGTCTGGACGGTGACCTTTGATCTCGAGAGTTGCGGCGAGGGAGACCATTGCCTCACCATGATCGTGGAGCAGGCGTTAGAGGTTGATCTGCGCGCGACTTGCCCTTCGCCACGGACCTTCGATGTGATGGCCGGGAAGCGGTGAAGGTCAGAACCCCGGCCGCTCCGCTTCCGGCGGCGCGAAGAGCGAGTCGGGCATGTCGAACGGGATCTCCTTCTCATCTAGCATCGCCTTGAACCGCCGCCGAACCTCCGGGTCTTCCTGCCAGTAGCGGATCAGGCGCCCGCCCTCGGTGACGCTCTCGTGGGTCGGATTGAACTCTTCGCCGCCCCGCCCCGTGCGTTTCGGTGCGAGATCGCCGAAGGCGGTTCCACCATAGAACGCGATCTGGCGCATGGGGCCGGCGCCGGTGTTGAAGTGCGCGTGGAACCACTGGCCCGGGGGGCTGTACAGTCCTCCCTCCCCGAACGGCTCGATCACCACCTCGTCGCCATGCCCCGATTCGAACGGGCGCATGCCCAGCTCGAAGGGCCAGAGCATCACGAATCCCTCCGAGCGGAGCGTGTGGAGCAGGGCGCCGGGCCCGTGGTAGTGGGCCTGGTGGTAGCGGCCGGCGGGCCATTCGTGGATCGTGCCGCCAATGGTCTTGTTGACCATTCGGAAGCTGTGGGAGAGATTGCCATACGCCTTGTTGGAGGTGCGGAGCGAGGCGGTCCAGGCATCGTGGATAAAGTTCGTCTCCCACCAATTGCTGTGCGATCCCTCGCGGCCAAAGCGGTACTTCTTGTTCGACTCGACGAAGTACTGGTCGTCGTCTCCGGAGTACAGCTCAGGAAACGTCACGGGACAATTGAAGACGAAGTCCGCGCTGTTGAAGCCCTTCATGACGAGGGGAGCGCTATTCATCACCATGAACTTCGCCGGCTCGGCGCCCAGGTTGTGCATCCGGTGCCACGCGTTGAGCGGAATGGCGAACACGCTTCCCTTGCCCCACTCGAAGACCTGCTTTCGCGATTCTCCCTCCTGCCAGACTTCAGTAGAGCCGATCCCCTGCTCGACCAGCACGACCTTTTGACAGCACCATCGTTCCGGCTCCAGGCTTCGCCGGGGCGGGATCTCGACCAGGTAGAGGCCCAGGTTCGCTTCCATGTGCGCGTACAGGGTGATGAAGACGGCGTTCCCGCCGACGCGAGGCCACGGCGCCATTTCCAGCTCGCGGACGTCGTCCACCGTGAACCCCTCATGGATCGGGACCCCCTCCCGGCGCAGCCATTGGGCGTAGGGCGTCTCTGAAAACGCTTGCGTGATCCCCGTGATGTACGCTTGCTTCGCCGACATGTCTCTCCCCAGCGCTCCAGCAATTCGGTGCGCAGCTGCGATCCCGCGGGGTGTTTGGAGCGTCGATCCGCCGCTCATCCTACGATGCTCCGGCGCAGAGATTCAATGTGGCGCCGCCGGCGCCACCGCCTCTGGCTGTCAATCGGATCCCATGCTGAGCGTGAGTTGACGTCCCGGGCGCACATGCGTACGCTCGACGGGCGGAGCACGTATCCCCACGTCGGGGCGAAGTCGGTCGTACGGCGTTGGGGAAGCTGATGCGAGGAGGGCACCCTCGGTGGTCGCTTGGATTTGCAACGGTCGGGATCGGCATTAGGCTCGTTCTCCCGCTTGCCGTTGGGACCGGAATGCTCCAACTCCAAATCCCGGGCGCGCAGGCAGTGGTGCGGGATTAGCGACCAGTGCAATTCCATGGGTTTCTCCCTTACGATCTCGCGAGTTATGAACCACACCAATCGCGCCAAGGAGGTAGCTTGTGGCAAGCGTGATCGCAGAAATCGACGACAAGATGAAGCGGTTCCTCCAGGCCCAGCATCTCTTCTTTGTAGCGACCGCCGCCAGCAGCCTTGACGGGCACGTCAACGTGTCACCCAAAGGTCACGACACGTTCCGCATTGTCGGTCCGAAGACGGTCGCCTATCTCGATCTCACCGGAAGTGGTGTCGAAACCATTGCCCATCTTCGCGATAATGGTCGCATCACATTCATGTTTTGCGCGTTCGAGGGGCCGCCCCGGATCGTGCGTTTGCAGGGCCGCGGCCGGGTCATCGAGCAGGCGGACCCAGAATTTCCGGATTGGCGAAAACGTTTTCCCGAACACGACGGAGTCCGTTCGGTCATCGTGGTCGAGCTGGACCGGCTCTCCGATTCGTGTGGCTATGCGGTGCCGCTGATGAGCTACTCGGGGGAACGGACCCAGATGCAGGCATGGCTCGATCACAAGGGGCCGGACGGGATCGCAAGCTATCAGGCGAGCCACAACGTCAGTGTGGACGGCCTCCCCGGTCTCTCGAGCCTGGCCTAGTGGGTCGGTGGGGCCAGGCCCGCACAATACGGTCGGGCGGGGATTGATCCCCCGTCGCGACGTCTAGTCGGGCGGGGCCTTCTCCATGGCGCAGCCGCCATGCCTGGTCGGATCTCAAAATGGCTCGAACGACCGTAATGTCGGAATGACTCGCGTGCCGAACAGTGTGATCGAACGCCTGATCTCCTCGTCGGTCATGGCGCCAAAGTTCATCTCGCAGAGCAGCGTATTGATCATCCCCTCGCGCGCGGCTTGTTGAATGCTTCGCGAAACCGTCTCGGGTGAGCCGACGAACGCGAGGTTTCGGTCGATGAGGTATTCGACGTCGGTAACGTGGCGCGCGATCTCGGCTGACGCGTGCTCGCCGCGCCGCTCAGCGTTTTCCGCAAGCTGCGGCCGCAGCACGCCATCCACTTCGCGGACGCCGAACACCTTCGTAAAGGCGTGCTCGAAGTGGGGCTTGGCATGCTCCACGGCGAGCTCATCCGTTTCATCGACGTATACCAGGGCCCAATAGCTGACCTTCGGCCTGTCAGGATGGCCGGCCTTGCGCCAGAGGTCCACGTAATCGCGATAGCGCGGCGCGGCCTCGTCCCGCGGCATGAAGAACACGTAACCGGTGTGGATTCCTTCCTGGGCGAGGAACTCCAGGGTCTTCGGATCGCGCGACTCGATCCAGATCGGCGGATGGGGTTTCTGAATCGGCTTCACTGACAGCCGCAGGTTCTCGTATTGGTGGAATTGACCTTTGAAGCTGAAGGGCCCTTCAGTGGCGAAGGCCGTCTTCACGATCGCGAGCGCTTCGTTGGTGATGGCACGTCGGTTTTCGAAGTCCGCCTTGTACGGCTGGAAATAGTCGGGTGCGATGCCTGAGACGAGGCCGAGGTCTAGCCGACCGCCCAACACGTTGTCGAGCACCGCGGCTTCCTCGACGATCCGCAACGGATCGTACAGGGGGACGATGTAGCCCATGGGCCCGATTCGGAGGCGCTTCGTGTGGGCGGCAGCCGCGGCGCAATAGACGGCAGGCGTGGGCATCAACGCCTCATACGGACGGAAGTGATGCTCGACGGCAAAGGCGTAGTCGAAGCCGTGCTCGTCGCACAGCGCGAGCTCATTCCAGAGCTGCTCATAGCGCTGCGCGGCGGTCATGCCCGGCTTGTTCCAGACGTGGGAGAAGTGCGCGAACTTCATGCGCGCAGTGTAGTCCTCGGGCTGCTGTCCGGCAAAGGACTATGGCGCGCGGACGTGCACAGATCCTCTCGGCTCCGCGAGGATTGCGGTGGGCCGCTCGGGCTATTGCGCCCGGATCAGGTTCCCCGCGGGGTCCAGCTCGACGAAGTGGTGGGCGCGGCCCTCGCGAAAGGCCTTGCACTGGTTCTCCGCCTGGTCGTCGACGGGCTGCCTGGGTTGGTGCGCCACGTCCGCCACCCAGTCGGGGGCGAGGTCCTCGGCGATGCACGGGCCGCTGGCGAAGTCGGTTCCCCGCGCCCGCTCTTCGGCATACACCTGGCGCGCTCGGGCGATGGCGGCGTCCCGATCGGTTGACGCCACGCACGCCGCGACAACGTACGCGGTGGCGAACATGGGGATCGCGAGCCAGCGTCTCATGCCGGGATTTTTGCCAATTGGTCGGCGCGTGTCTATGCGCGTGCCCTGCTCCCGCTCGTCCTCAGCTTGTCGAAGGACGAGCGGAGGAGGCGAGTGGGCTACTCGATGTCCGCGAGCGCGCCCAGGCCGGCCAGGATCTTCTCCGGCGTAAAGGGCAGCGCGGTGAGACGCACGCCCGTCGCGTCGAAGATCGCGTTGGCGACCGCAGGGGCCACGCACGGGATCGAGGTCTGGGCGATCCCCTTGGAGCCGAAGGGCCCCGGCCCATCGCCGTGCTCGACGATGATCGTCCGAAATTGCTCCGGGATGTCCGCCATGTGCGGCAGCCGATACTGGAAGGCATCCGCGTTCAGGAGCTGTCCTTCCTGGTAGCAGACCTCCTCGAAGAGCGTTGCGCCGAACCCCATCACCGCTCCGCCCTCGATCTGCCCCCGGGCCGAGTGGTAGTGCAGGATCTTCCCGGCGTCGGCGACCGCCGCGTACTGGATGACCTTCACCTCGCCGGTTTCCTTGTCCACCTCCAGCTCCACGGCGGCGACGCCCGGTGACCAGTGATCATGGTCGCCGAAGGTCACGCTCAGGACCGGCGTCCCGTGCACGTACTCGCCTCGGCTGGTGATGGCGCCGCCGGCGGGCAGGCGCTCGGCGATCTCGCGGAGCTGCACGGTCTGCCCGTCCCTTCGCAGCGCGCCGTCCTCGACGCGCCATTCATCTGCCGCCCCGCCGTAGGAGCGCGCCGCCGCCTCGCACAGCTCCCGCTTCAGCGCCTCGCATGCGTTGCGCACGGCGTTGCCCATCTGGACCGTCGTCCGCTGCGAGCTGGTGCCGGAGAACATGAGCTGGTTCCCCGTGTCGGGCTCCCCTACATGCACGTCATCCTGAGAGATCCCGAGGCTGCGCGCGGCGACGATGCTGATCATGGTATGGGCGCCCTCCCCCACGTCGGGCGCGTTGTGCGAGATGGTGACACTCCCGTCGCGCTCGAGGGTTGCGCCCGCCGTGGCGGACCCGATGGACGCGCCACGCCGGACGGAGACGGCCATCCCGCGCCCGCGCACGCGCCGCCCGTCCGTGCCGACGGGGATCGGTCCGGCTGTGCGCCCGTCCCATCCGATCGCCCGCACGGCCTGCTCCATCAGCTCCACGTAGTCGGTGTCCATCTTCGGGATCCGCGTCGCCGCTTCCTTGCCGTCGCGGATCCACGTGGCGGCCGGGATCGTCTCGCCTCGGGTCAAAAGGTTCTTGGCCCGCAGCTCGATCGGCGCGATCCCCAGGTGACGCGCCACGCTGTCCATCGCGCAGTCGATGCCGAACGAAGTCTGGTTCTTCCCCGTGTTGCGGAACATGGCCGCGGGCACCTTATTGGTATAGGCGGCGCAGGCCCGGACGCGGAAGTTGGGCAGGCGATAGCCTCCGAAAGCGGAGTTGACGGCGTTCGACGTGGCGATGCGCGTGCCCGTGAGGTACGCGCCGGCGTCGACCGCCAGCTCGACGTCCAGGCCGAGCAGCGTCCCGTCGCGCTTCACGCCGACTCGCGCCGTGTAGTCCATGGCGTGCCGCGCCGTGACCCGAAAGCTCTCCTCCTCGGTGGCGAGGAACTTCACCGGTCGTCCGATCCGCATGGAGAGCGCGGCGGCCGCCAGCATCTCCCGCGAGCTGTGCTTCGCCCCGAAGTTGCCGCCAACGTAGGGCACGTGGATCCGTACCTGCTCGGGGCTCACGCCGAACAGCTCGTGCATCTCGCGGACGACGTCGAACGGGTTGTTGCTCGAGGACCACGCCTCGATCCCCTGGGCCGTGTAGTTGACGAGGACCGACATCGACGGCTCGATGGGGTGGTGGTAGATGGTCGGCGAGGTGAAGGTCCCCTCGAAAACATAATCGGAGTCGCGCAGGGCCTGCTCCACGTCGCCCCACTCCAGCGTCTCCACGTGGGCGCGGTTCCCTTCGGCATCCGCGTGCAGGTTCGGCGCGTCGGGCGCAATCGCGACCTGCTGGGAGAACAGTGGCTCGAGGATCTCCCACTCGATATCCACCATGCTCGCGGCCGCGCGCGCCGTCCGGAGGTCCTCCGCCGCGACCATACCGATGATGTCGCCGTCGAACCGCGCGCAGTCCGTCGTGATGAATCGGTTGTCAGATGTCTCGGGCACGAGGTGCACGTCGTACTCACCGAGGGAGTTCGGGTCGAGGATCGCGACGACGCCGGGGAGCTTCGCCGCGCGCGACGAGTCCACCGACACGATGCGCGCGTAGGAGTAGGGGCTGCGGATGGCTGCCGCGTACACCGTGCCCGGCAGATTCGGCAGGTCCTCGACGTAGCGGGCGGCGCCGGTCACCTTCTCCTGAATGTCGACGCGCGGACGTTCTCCGATGGCGGCGGGGTCCACCGCCGACGGCTCAGCAGCCATGGCTGTGGGTGCTCCTCATAAGGTGCACCTCCACGGTGAGAGTTTCTCGGGCGAGTGCCGCAATCATATCCCAGGCCGTGCGGCCCAGCCAGATCCAGCCCCCTGACATCTTCGGAGCAGTACTGTCCACATCCAACTCGGCATCTCCTCATCGAGAAGCATCTGGGGCGACGTTGACCGTGAATCGAGGGGCGGATATCATCTTCAGCACGGGCAAGTAGCTCAGCTGGTTAGAGCGCCACGTTGACATCGTGGAGGCCAGGGGTTCGAGTCCCTTCTTGCCCACCGAGCCTGGGTGGATTGCGAATGAGTCAACCTCTCGTCCCAGGGCGAGAGGTTTTTTGTTATTGGCGAGGGGGTCTATGGGGTCGGACAGCGGGGTGCAAGCGGTCGGGTCCTCTCCCGACCTTGACACGATGCGGCATAGCGCCGCCCATCTCATGGCGGCGGCCGTGGAGCGGCTATTCCCGGGCACCCGTCTCGGGATCGGCCCGAACATCGAGCATGGGTTCTACTACGACGTTGATGTGCCCCAGCGCCTGACCCCCGAGGACCTCCCGCGCATCGAGGACGAGATGCGGGCCATCGCGGCCGAGCGGCTGCCCTTCGTGCGCGAAGATGTGCCCATCGACGAGGCGATCGAGCGCTTCCGCGCTATGGGCCAGGATTACAAGGTCGAGCTATTGACCGACCTCAAGGAGCGCGGCACGACACGTATCGCCAGCCGTGAGGACGCGGACGTCGATCCATCGAACGTGGACAGCGCGAGCCTCTACCACACGGGCGCCTTCGTCGATCTCTGTCGCGGACCCCACGTCCGCCACACGGGAGAGATCGGCCCCTTCAAGCTGCTGAGCCTTGCAGGCGCGTACTGGCGCGGCGACTCCGCGCGTCCCCAGCTCCAGCGGATCTACGGCACAGCGTGGCCAACGCAGGCGGCCCTCGATCAGTACCTCTGGCGGCTGGAGGAGGCGGAGAAGCGCGATCACCGCCGGCTCGGCCGCGAGCTCGAGCTGTTCATGTTCCACCCATGGGCGCCGGGCGAGGCCTTCTGGCTCCCGAAAGGCGCGACCGTCTACACCCTCCTTTCCAATTACATGCGGCACTTGCTCGTCGACACGGCGGACTACGTGGAGGTGCGCACGCCCCTGGTGTACAATCGCGCCCTCTGGGAGACCAGCGGTCACTGGGAGAAGTTCCGCGACGTCATGTTCCCGGTCCATACCGACAACGAGGAGATGGGCCTCAAGCCCATGAACTGCCCCGGGCACATGCTGATCTATGCAAGCGAGCTGCGCTCGTACCGCGACTTGCCCCTCCGAATCCACGACCAGGGCGTGCTCCATCGGAACGAGGCGTCCGGGGTTCTCTCCGGGCTCACGCGCGTGCGCCAGTTCTGCCAGGACGACGCCCACCTCTTCATCCGTCCGGACCAGCTTGGCGATGAGGTCAGCGGACTCCTGCGGCTGGTCGGCCAGGTCTATGGCGCGTTTGGTTTGACCTACGACGTCGAGCTGTCGACCCGGAATCCGGAGAGCTACCTCGGAGAAGTCGCGACGTGGGACGCCGCCGAGGCGGAGCTGCGCGAGGCGCTCGAGGCGAACGACGTTGCCTACCGCGTCCAGCCCGGCGAGGCGGCGTTTTACGGACCAAAGATCGACTTCCACGTGACCGACGCCATCGGGCGCCGGTGGCAGTGCGCCACGATTCAGCTCGACTATCAGCTCCCCCAGCGCTTCGACCTGACGTACGTCGGCGAAGACGCGCAGCGCCACCGGCCGATCGTGCTCCATCGCGCGATCTTCGGGAGCTTCGAGCGGTTCATCGCGATGCTCATCGAGCACTACGCCGGGGCGTTTCCATTCTGGCTCGCTCCGGTCCAGGCCGTTGTGCTCCCCATCGCGGACCGGCACGCGGAATTTGCCGCGTCGGTGGTGAAACGGCTGAGAGATAGCGGCTTTCGTGTCACGCTCGATGCGCGGCGGGAGAACTTAAACCACAAGATTCGTCAGGCGCAGCTCCAGAAGATCCCGTACATGTTGGTGGTCGGAGACCGAGAGGTTGCGGCCGACTCCGTGGCGGTCCGCTTGCGAAGCGGCGAAAACCTGGGCACCCTCACCGTATCGCAGGCACGTGCGCGGTTCGTTGAAGAAGGCAGCCAATACGGCTTGTCGAGCGTATACTGATTTCAGAAGTCGCGCGTTCCCGTGCACTTTGCAGACGAATACACCTGATGAGGCAGGAGGAGGACCATAAGTAAAGACCTTCGGATAAACGAGCAAATCCGCGTCCGCGAAGTCCGACTGATCGACGAAGAGGGCGGCCAGCTGGGTGTCGTACCGACTTTGGAGGCGTTGCGCATCGCACGCGAGCGCGGCGTCGACCTGGTCGAGGTGGCCCCGACCGCGGTGCCGCCCGTATGCCGCTTGCTCGATTACGGACGGTTCAAGTACGAGCAGGAGAAGAAGGACAGAGAGGCTCGGAAACACCAGAAAACGGTGCTCATGAAGGAGGTCCGACTCCGGCCCAAGACCAGCGTCCACGACGTGGACTTCAAGACCAAGCAGATCGAGCGATTCGTGGAAGAGGGCGACAAGGTCAAGGTCACGCTACGGTTTCGCGGGCGCGAGATGGTGCATCCGAACGTCGGACGCCAGCTCCTCGAGGAGGTCGCCTCGCGCGTCAAGTCGGTTGCCACTGTCGAGCGGATGCCACTCATGGAGGGCAACACGATGACGATGATCTTGACCAAGGCAAAGCCCGCGGGTGCGCCGCAAGCGCCGACGCAGCCGGGCGCTCCCGTGCCCGCCGCGACAGCGGCGCCGCGACCGGCGGCTGCGCGGCCGGTCGCCCCGGCCGAGGCCCCCGCGCCGCGCCGTCCCGCCGACGGGCAGCCCTAACGCGACACGCACGCGTCTAGGAACCGATCGGCGCATGGAGGGGCGGGATCTGTGCGCCCGCGGCACTTTCTATAATGGCCGAGGGTCGCCTCCGCGTGCCGCGCCATCGCCGCGCGGCGCCATCCTGATGGGACGGACTATGGACTCAGTCGCCGCCCTGGCAGCGGCATTCGCCCAACGCGGCAGGAGCCTCTACTTGGTTGGAGGCTGCGTGCGCGATGCCCTCCTTGGCTTCAGTACCCACGACCTCGACCTGACAACCGAAGCGGAGCCAGCCGAGATCAAGAGCCTGGTGAGCGCGGCGGGCGCCGACGCCATCTACACCATCGGCGAGCGGTTCGGCACCATCGGTGCAATCTTTGGCGAAGACCAGGTCGAGATTACGACCTTTCGCTCGGAGAGCTATACCCCGGGCAACCGCAAACCGGAAGTCCAGTATGGGACAAGTCTCGAGGCCGATCTGTCGCGACGCGACTTCACGGTGAACGCCATGGCTCGCCCAGCGGCCGGGGGCGGGATCATCGATCCCTTTGGTGGGCAGGAGGACCTGGCTGCGAAGCTCATCCGAGCGGTCGGCGACCCGGACGAGCGGTTTGCCGAGGATCCGCTGCGCCTCCTGCGCGCGGTGCGCTTCGCCGCGCAGTTCGGGTTCGCGATCGAGCCCGCGACGCGCGCGGCCATCGCTCGGAACGCCAACGCCCTGCGTACGATCAGCGCGGAGCGCGTCGCCCAGGAGCTGAACCGCATCCTCCTCGTCGATCGCCCAAGCCGCCCCATCCGCGAGCTGTGCGTCCTCGGGTTGATGCAGCACATCATCCCCGAGCTGCTCGCTCTGCGCGACGTGCGGGCGCCGGGGCTGCGGCACAAGGACAACTTCGAGCACACGCTCATGGTGCTGGATCGCACGCCGTCGGTTCTCGCCGTCCGATGGGGCGCGCTGCTGCACGACATCGCAAAGCCCAGGGTGATGTCGGTCGAGGATCAGGAGGTCCACTTCTACGGCCACGAGGCGGTGGGCGAGCGGATTGCGAGGCGGATACTCCAGCGGCTCAAGTACGACCGAGCCACAATAGAACGCGTCGGCCTGCTCGTCCGGCTCAGCGGGCGAATCAACTCCTACGAGGGCGAGTGGACCGATGGCGCCGTGCGACGGCTCGTGCGCGAGGCGGACGATGCTCTGGACGATCTCCTGGCCCTCTCGCGGTCGGACGTGACCAGCCGGCGCGAAGAGCGAGTGCGCGCCGCCGAGGACCGCGTGGAGCAGCTCCGTGAGCGCGCGCTCCGCCTACGGGAAGAGGAAGACGTCGCGAGGATCCGCCCGCCGCTCGACGGACTCGAGCTGATGGAGATGTTCGGCCGCGGGCCGGGCCCCTGGATTCGCCCCATCAAGGACCGCTTGCTGGCCATGGTGCTCGACGGCGAGCTGGCGCCCGACGATAAGGAGCGCGCGGCCGAGATTGCCCGAGCGCTGATGCAGGAAGCGGGTAGCCCGTCTGCGACGGGCTCGGGGTGAACGGTTCTCTCGCCCTGCGACGGGCTCGGGGCGCACGGTCGGTCGGCGGACTATGAGTCGAGGGGCGGCCTCTCCCCGATAGCGGCTATCCTGTCACGCGCTGGCCACGACTTGTCGCACGTACCGAACGTCGCGGCGGGTCCCCGGCGGCTTACTCGTCGGATGCCACGGTCCCGCCGCCGATCGAGCGATTCGTCAGTCGCGTCGCGCCAACAATCGAACCGCCCGTCCAACCCGTTCGCGCATCTCGTCCGGCGGAAGGGTGTTCACGCACTCGTCGATGTGCGCGGTGATCAGCTCTTCCGTGGCGCGCCCGATGGCGTGGCGGACGGCGGTGAGCTGCGTGACGACGTCCTCGCAGCTCCGGCCCTCCTCGATCATCCTGATGATGCCGCGGAGCTGGCCCTCAGCCCGGCGCAGCCGATCTCGAACCCGCTCATCCTGCGTTTTCATTCTGGCCCTTTCCTCACCACTCCAAGGCTCGTCCAGGCGGGTCATCCCACCTGGGCAGGTTGGGCGCCGGCGCTCAGCTGGGACACCGCCGCGGCGGGGTCGCAGCGCGCCCCCTGGTTATAGGGCAGCTTGCTGAGGAGCATTCCCATGAGGCAGCTATTGGTGAGCGCGGCGGTGGTTAGCCCTGCTCCGATGGCCCCCGCGATCCATTTGGCTGGCTCGTAGGCGAGGCTGCCGAGCACGCTCGCGAGGACGATCGCGCCCGCGACGAAGCGCACTTGGCGTTCCAGGTCCCAGCGCTGGCGGCCGCGCTGCACCGCGCCCCCGGCGGACTCCCAGGCCAGGATTCCACCTTCCAGCACCTGGGCGTCGCCGATTCCGGCTGCCGCCAGGAGGCGTTCTGCGTGATGGGCTCGATTTCCGGAACGGCAAATCAGCACCACCGGTTGGCGAAGCCCGCGTGCCAGCTCATCCAGGTGGCCCTCAAGGGTATCGAGCGGCAGGTTCACCGATCCTGGGATGTGAATGGATTGGAACTCGGCAGCGGTCCGGACGTCGATGAGCGCGACCTGGCGTTCACGCCGGAGCCACTGGGCGAGCGTGGGACTGTCGAGAGAAGAAGGTCGACCACCGGCCATTGGATAGGATCCTCCAGAGGAATGTGCAAGCGACGAAAATTCGCGCGATCAATCGCAAACGGCTCAGGCAGCTTGGCCGCCGGAGGCCAGGCGCATGAGGTCGGGGATGCCGCCGCGGCTCACGACAATGGGGCGGAATCCCGCGCGCTCCAGGAGCCCCGCCGCGATGGTCGCCCGGTAGCCGCTGGCACAGGCGACCCACACGGGCTCGTCCGGGGAGAGGCCATCCGGAACGCGGTCGACGAGGTCCGGAACATAGGTGTGGAACCCGACGCCCAGGTGTCCTGCGTCCCACTCGCCGGGCGAGCGCACGTCGAGGATCTGGCGCACCAGTCCCCGGCGGAGGGCATCCGCGGCCTCGGATACATCGACCGTCTTGAAGGCTGCCAGGGACTCCGGGGTCCTATTCAGAGGGTCGAGGTCCTGCACCACGCCCCGCACGTCGTCGAAGCCGATTCGCGCGAGCTGGACCATCGCCTCGGCGAGATCCTGGCCTGGATCGAGCACCAGCACGATGGGGCTGCCGAAGGGCAGGATCCAGCCAGCCCAGACGCCAAACTGCTCGTCGAGTTCGATTCCGATCGATCCGGGAATGTGGCCGGCGGCGAAGCGCTCGCGCGGGCGCGCGTCCACGACCCAGACTCGGTTTGCCAGGGTGCGGACGTCCCGCTCACTGAGGGACGGAACGGTTTGCGCGGGCATTGGCTGGGGGCCGAGGACGTTGATGGGCCCCATGGCGGCATAGTACGTCGGGTATGGCTGAAGTCCCGCGAGCTGAGCGCGCACGAACTCGGCCGCGTCGCGGTGAGCGAGCGCCGGATTGAACGCCTTCTCGTGCCCGATGGTCGAGGTGCCCCTCGATGCCAACGAGGCGGAGCAAAAGGACCCCGCGCCATGGGTCGGGTAGAGCGGCACCTCGTCCGGGAGAGCCGCGAGCCGCTGGAGCGAGCCGAATTGGAGGACGCCGAGCTGGCCGGCGCGCGCAGGCCCCAGGAGATCGGTCCGGCCCGCTGAACCGGCGAGGAGGCTTCCGCCAGAGAAGAGCGCCACCGGCCGGCGATCGAGCAGAACCAGATAGCTGACGTGCTCGGGCGTATGCCCTGGTGTGTGGATCGGCCGGATCGTGAGCTGTGCCTCGGCCTCCAGATCCTCGAGGTGGAAGGCTGGCACGTGCTCAAAGGCTGCGCCCGCGGCCGCAGGCAGCACGAGCTGGGCCCGACTGCGACGCGCGGCCTCGCGCCCGCCGGAAACGTAATCGTTGTGCAGATGGGTTTCCAGGACGTGCCCGATCCGAATGCCGGCGCCGTCGGCGAAGTCGATGAACCGATCGACGTCGCGCTGAGGATCGACGAGGATGCCGACGCCCTCATGGGTCAGAAGGTAGGTGGTGTCGCCCAGCCCGGGGGTGCGAAATGCCGCGATGTCCATCGGGACTCCTTGCCGTGAGCTGCTGCGCAGATTATATACCAATACCAGGTATGGGTATAATCCCGAGATCCCGGGCAGCGCTGGCGCCGCGCGCTCGAGCCCGGACGCGGAACGGCGAGGACCGCGCGAACGAAGCTCGATGGCAACGGGTGTTCTCTTCTTGCGCACAATGGACCCGGGGAAAATCAAGAGATAATCGGTCATTCGTTGGGCCGTGTTTGGAGGGGTGGATGAGCGCATCGAGGCAACCCGCGACGCCTGGCGTCACCGTCGCGCTCGCCGAGTACGCGGCGAGGGTGACGTTCGAGTCCCTGCCGTCCGCCGTTGTCATTGCCGTGAAGCGCCTCATCCTGGATTCGTTGGGGACGGCGCTCGCGGCGGGGACCATGGGGGATGGGTGCCGCGAGCTGGTAGACATGGCGGTCGCGTGCGGGGGGCGCCCCCAGAGCACGATCCTCGGATTCGACCGCAAGGGTCCGGCGCCGCTCGTCGCGTTGGCGAACGGCGGGTTGGTCCACGCGCTGAACTATGACGCCGGGGGACCGGGACACTTGGGCGTCGTTGCTCTCGTCGCGCCGCTGGCCGCTGCGGAATACGTTGGCGGTGTATCGGGCAAAGAGCTGATCGCGGCATCCGCCACCGCGTGCGAAATCACGGCGCGCATGTCCGTCGCGGCGCACGGGGCGGACATCCGCGGTGAGCTGCCCTGGCTCGCGGGTCAGTTCCTGAGCTACGTGGGGTCGGCCGCCGGCGCTGGACGCGCCCTCCGGTTGTCGCCCCTCCAGATGCACAGCGCCATCGCGCTCGCCGTCATGCAGGCCGCCGGCACGCGTCAGGTCGTGCTTGACGGCGATCCGCCGGCCAAAGCCGTCTACGGCGCGTTTCCCAACCAAGGCGGCATGCAGGCGGCGCTCCTGGCCCAGTTGGGGCTCCGCGCCGATTGCGCGGCGCTCGAGGGCAGCGGTGGCTTCTACGCTGCCTTCCTCGGCGATAGCAGCCGCGCGGCCGGGATCGCCGACGGACTGGGGGATCGCTACGTCCTGGCGGGTGTGCAGTTCAAGGCGTGGCCGACGAGCGGTGTCGTCGCGCCATACGTCGAAGCTGCCCTGAACCTCCGTCGGACCCACGGTTTGTCCGCGGATGTCGTCGCGCGCGTGGAATTCACCGGTGGAGAGCGGATGCGCCACTGGTGCGAGCCGCTAGAGGAGCGGCGAGCCCCGGCGAGCGGCGCGACGGCGGCCAACAGCATCTTCTTCGGCATCGCCAATGCGCTCGTCCACGGTGCAGTGACGCTCGAGCGCTTCTCACCCGCGGGCCTAAGCGACCCGAGCGTGCGCCGCCTCATGGCGCGGACTGAGTACACGGTGAACGCGGACCCGTCGGAGCACGCGGCGCTGCGTGTCTGGACGACGCGCGGGCCCGCGGTTGAGGCGCCGGTGGCGGCGAGCGCGAGCCCCGTGACCGAAGCCCAGCTCGTCGCCAAATTCGTCGACTGTGCGCGGTATGCGCCGCGCCCGATGGAAGCGGACCGGGTGCAGCGGCTCGTGGAGCTGGTTCTGGACCTCGAAGCAGTGGCCGACGTCAGATCTCTGACGGAGCGTCTCTAGTCTTCGGTGTCGGTTCTACGCTCACGAAGCCTTCCGCCGCGGCTCCTCCGCCGCCACCGATCCGCCGTCCCCCGGCTCGTTCGGCGTAGCTCGCGCCCGAATCGCCTCGAACTGCTCCTGGAGGCGCTTCAGATCCTCGTCGGTCAGCTCCTCCAGGTTGACCAGGTTGGTTCGGGCACCGGTCACCGCGCGCAATAGTTCGTCGAGCTTGAGCTGCATCGCCCGCGTGTCGCGGTTCTGCGAGTTCTGGATCATGAACACCATCAAAAACGTGACGATCGTGGTCCCGGTGTTGATGACCAGCTGCCAGGTGTCGGAGAAGGCAAAGACGGGACCCGTCACCGCCCATGCGACGACGACCGCAACCGCGAAAATGAACGCGCCGGGCGAGCCCGTCGCTTCCGCCATGAACTGGGCAAATTCGCGAAATCGCTCGTTCATACCATTCGATTCCTCGGACCGATTCCTCGCGCGCCCTTTTTTCCACTATACCGGTATGGAAGATGCGGGAGTGTGGGGAGTGGTGGTGGAAAATCCCGGCTTGCTGGATCTCGGTCGCGTTCTAATCATCGCTGGCGGGCTGCTCGTCCTCATCGGCGTCGCCATCGTCCTGGCGCCGCGCATCCCGTTTCTCGGACGGCTGCCGGGCGACATCCTCTTTCAGCGCGATGGGGTCACCATCGCCATTCCGCTGGCCACGTCCATCCTGCTCAGTCTCGTCTTGACGGTCCTCCTGAACCTCCTGGCGCGCATCTTCAACCGATCATGACACGCACGCGTCCCGGCCTGGCTTGGGTACTCCCGCGCGCCTCCGCTACCATGACTCCCGAAGGGGCGACGGGCTATTCACCGTCACCTCGTGAAATGCGCCCCGGGACCTCGACGTACCCAGCCGTTCCATTCCAGCAGGACGATCGGAGGATTGACGTGCCCGAGCCAAGCATCGACGCGCTTCGCGAACAGATCACGGCATGCACCCGAATGCTGGTGATGCAAGAGATCATGGACTACAGTGGCCACGTCAGCGCGCGGATCCCGGGGACCGATCGCATGTTGATCCAGCCCCGTGACACGAGCCGCGCGGTGCTGAAGCCCGTCGATCTGCTCGTGGTTGATCTCGATGGCAACCTCTTGGAAGGCGAGGGGCCCGCTCCCTCTGAGACTGCGCTCCACCGTTGGGTGTACCGCTCGCGCCCGGACGTCGCCGCCGTGTGCCACGGCCATCCCGCCATGTCGACGCTTTTCACGGTTGTCGACCGACCGATGGTTGCCGTCCGCAATTTCGCGTACCGGTTCATGGGCACGCCGATCCACGCCGATACGACCCACATCCGCACCGACGAGCAAGGGCGGGCGGTGGCCCGGACCCTGGGTCAGCACCGAGCGTGCCTGCTTCGCGCACATGGCACCGTCCTGGCCGCCCACAGCGTGCCGGAGCTGTTCATGGATTGCCTGGAGCTGGAGGAGAACGCCCGGAGCCTTGCCCTCGCCACCGGGCTCGGCGCCCTCTCCCCCATCTCGGATCCGGAAGCCGCGGAGCTGGAGGTCTCGTTCGGCAAGAACGACTACCGGGTCAGCAAAATCTGGGAGCACTATCTTCAGAAGGGGGCAGCCGCGGGCGTGATCTGATGCCCCGATCGCGAACCGAGCCGGGCGCGCGACCGCGGCATTTGGGCGACAATAAGAGAAAAAGGGGACGACGCCATGGCCATGCAGTCGATCAATCCCGCCACGGGCGAGGTCCTCGCCACCTTCGAGGAACATTCGGACGCGCAGGTTGACGCGATCCTGACCGAGGTGGCGCGCGAGTATCCGAACTGGCGCAACCGCTCGTTCCGCGATCGGGGGGCGGCGATGATGCGGGCCGGGGACTACCTGCGCGCCCAGAAGGCGCGCTTCGCGCAGCTCATCACCGTCGAGATGGGCAAGCCCATCGTCCAGGCCGAGGGTGAGATCGAGAAGTGCGCGTGGGCGTGCGACTACTACGCCGAGCACGCCGCCGAGTACCTCGCGGATCGACCCGTTGCGACCACCGCGCGCGACAGCTATGTTGCCTTCGATCCGCTGGGGCCGATTCTGGCGGTCATGCCGTGGAACTTTCCCTTCTGGCAGGTGTTTCGCTTCGCCGCGCCGACGCTCATGGCGGGAAACGTGGCGGTCCTCAAACACGCCTCCAACGTCCCGCAGTGCGCGCTCGCCATCGAGGAGGTGTTTCAGGAGACCGGGTTCCCCGCCGGGGTATTCCGAACGCTGCTCGTCTCGAGCCGCTCGGTGGAGCGGATCATCGCCGACGATCGGATTCGTGGGGTCTCCCTCACCGGCAGCGACGTCGCCGGCGCGACGGTCGCGGAAGTCGCCGGGCGCCATCTGAAGAAATCGGTGCTGGAGCTGGGCGGATCGGACCCCTTCATCGTGCTTCGCGACGCCGACCTCGACGCGGCAATCGACGTTGGGACGACCGCTCGCTATCAGAACACGGGCCAGAGCTGCATCGCTGCCAAGCGATTCATCGTTGAGGAGGCGATCGCCGACGAGTTCGAGCGTCGATATACGGACGCGGTTGCTCGCATGCGCGTCGGTGACCCGCTCGCCCGCGACACCCAGATCGGGCCGCTGGCACGGCCGGACCTGGTGGACAATCTCCACGCGCAGGTTCGCCAGTCGGTCTCGATGGGCGCGAAGGTGCTGCTGGGCGGCGACCGCATGGATGGGCGGGGCAACTTCTTCCAGCCGACGATCCTGTCGAACGTCGGTCGCGGCATGCCGGCCGCCAGCCAGGAGACGTTCGGCCCCGCCGCGGCGTTGATGCGGGCGCGGGACGCCGATGAGGCGGTCGCCCTCGCGAACGACACCCAGTTCGGGCTCGGCGCGGCTCTCTGGACCCGCGACGTGGCGCGCGCTCGGGAGATGGCCCGCCGCATCGAAGCTGGATCGGTGTTCATCAACGGGCTCGTCGCATCGGACCCGCGGCTTCCCTTCGGGGGCGTGAAGCGGAGCGGATTTGGGCGCGAGCTGAGCGATTTCGGCATCCACGAGTTCGTGAACGTCAAGACGATCTGGATCGGCCCACCGGCCCCACCCCCGGTCCCGAGGTAAGCGGAATGAGCGTTCGCCTCCGTCGCATCTACGAGCCACCCGAGCCGGACGATGGCGTCCGGATCCTCGTCGACCGGCTGTGGCCGCGAGGGCTCAAGAAAGAGGACGCGCATATCGACGCCTGGCTGCGCGACGTGGCGCCCAGCAGCGACCTCCGTCGCTGGTTCGGCCACGACGCGGGCCGGTGGAGCGACTTTCGCGCGCGATATCGCGCCGAGCTGCAGGAGCCCGAGCGCGCAGCGGATCTCCAGCGGCTCGTCGACGAAGCGCGAAAGGGTCCGGTTACGATCCTCTGCGCAGCCCACGATCTGGAGCAGAGCAATGGCGCGGTGATCCGCGACCTGATCGCCGAGCGATTGGGCCAGCCCGCGGCGTAGAATCACGCGTCGCGCTCTGGTGCGCGGCGTCCCCATCTCGCGCTCCGGAGCAAAGGGCGTGCGTTTTCACATGCATCTTCTGCCGACCTATTTCCCGGATCGGATGAGCCCGTTCGAGGGCTATTACCGCGAGGTGCTGGAGGAGGTCGCGCTGGCTGAGGAGCTGGGGTGGGAGTGCTTCTGGTTCACCGAGCACCACTTCCTCCCGTACGGAGGCGCCATCCCCAATCCCGCCGGATTCCTCTCGGCGGCGGCCGCTCGAACCTCCACGATCCGGCTGGGATCGGCCATCTCGATCCTTCCGCTCCACCACGCCGTCCAGATCGCCGAGGACTACGCCATGGTGGATGCCATCTCGGGCGGTCGACTGGAGTTCGGCATTGGCCTCGGGAATACGGCGATCGACTTCCAGGTCTTCGGCGTCGACCGGGAGGAGAGCCGCGCGCGCTTCGAGGAATCTATCGAGATCATCCTGAAAGCCTGGACTCGCGACCGTTGGAGTCACGACGGCGCGTTCTGGCAGATGCAGGACGTGTCGGTCTTCCCACGGCCGGTCCAGCAGCCCCATCCGCCCATCTGGGTCGCGGGTGTCTCGCCCGAGTCCCTGGGGTGGGCCGGACGCCATGGCTGCAACATCATGACTGTCGCGCACTCGTTTCCGCCCGAGGCCTATGTGCCCGGAATCGCGGCCTGGCGCGCGGGCATCGAAGAAACCGGGAGCGACCCGCGAAACTTTCACTGCAAGCTGCATCTTCGCGTCTGGGTCGACGAGGACTCGGAGCGCGCGCGGACCGTGGCTGAGGCGGCGATCGCGCAGTACGAGCACGTCGCCACTGTGGGACGCGAGCGGCGGATCCCCAAGCCGCCCGGCCCCTACGACTGGGCAGGGATGCTGGCGAGCGGGCGAAACGCGTACGGCACGCCGGAGGAGTGCATTCGCGCTATCCAGAACACGCTGCGCAACTACGAGTTCGACATCCTGAGCACCACCTTCAACTACGGTGGGATCCCCCACGACCAGGTCATGGCCGCAATGCGGCTCTTCGCACGCGAAGTAATGCCCGCATTCGCTTAGGCGCACGCTCGCCAGTGGCCGAGTCTGCGCGTTCGTATAGCAGCGTTCCCTTTCAGAAGACGGATTGCTTTGTTTCATTGCTGAAAGGAGAATGCAAGAAGAGTGCAAAGTCGCCGCCAAAGTCGCCAACTCTGCTGAACAATTAGAGTGGAGTCCAGTTTACGGGTTCGAAAGTCTCTCGTGGGGGGACGACATGCACCACCTTCGATATCTCTCGCGAGTTCTGTTGCCCCTGGTCCTCGTAGGCGCAACGTTGCTCGGCAGTGTGGCGTGCCAGATCGTCACGCCGCCCCCCGCTCCTCCAAGCCCCGCGGCCCAGACGCCGACGAGGCCCAGCGCGACGCCGGCGCAGCCGGCGCCGCCGCCCAGTGGTCCGGCGGCAGATCTCGGCAACGCGGTCCGTCAAGTCGCCCAGGCGGTGCGGCCGGCGGTCGTGCAGATCACGAACCAGCAGACGACGGTGGACCTGTTCAACCAGCCGTACACGGTCCCCGCCGGCGTGGGCTCGGGCGTAATCTATGACAGCCAGGGCCACATCCTGACAAACAACCACGTGGTGCAGGACGCGCAGAGTCTCCTGGTGTCGCTTCCGGACGGGCGCTCATTCCCGGCGCGGCTGGTCGGCGCAGATCCGCAGACTGACCTCGCGGTGCTCCAGATCACCGCGGACAATCTGCCCGTGGCACGCCTCGCGGAATCGAATCACCTCCAGGTCGGCGACTGGGTCGTCGCCATCGGCAATGCCCTCGGCCTGAGTGGCGGCCCGACGGTGACGTCGGGCGTGGTCAGCGCCCTCGGGCGCACGGTCCAGGAGCCGTCGAGCGGGTCTTCGAGCGCGGCCGGCCCATACCTGTTCGATCTCATCCAGACGGACGCGGCGATCAATCCAGGAAATTCCGGCGGCCCGCTGGTCAATCTCTCCAACGAAGTCGTCGGCATCAACACCCTCGTGGCGGGGCAGGCTGAGCCCGGAGTGCCGGCGCAGGGGATCGGCTTTGCCATCTCGATCGACACGGCGAAGCCCATAGCCGACCAGCTGGTGGCGACCGGTCGCGCGGTTCATCCGTACCTGGGCATTCGCTATCAACCGCTGAACCCCGCCATCGCGTCGCAGCTCGGGATCCCCAGCGCGCAAGGGGGCCAGGCGCCGCACGGCGTCGTGATTCTTCAGGTCCTGGCGGGATCGCCCGCGGGGAACGCGGGGCTTCGGCGCGGCGACGCGATCATCGCCATCGACGGCAATGATCTGAAGGACGAGTCCTCCCTGGCGCAAACGATCAATCAAAAGAAGCCGGGCGATTCCCTGACCCTGAGCGTCCTTCGCGGGAATCAGCGCCTCAGCGTCCAGGTGACCCTGGGCGAAGCGCCGCCGGCGTAACGAGCCGTCACCTCCAGGTTGCGGGCCGTAGAATACCGTGGCGCAGATCGGGCGATGGCCGCACGCCCGGTCGCGAGCCACGCTGATCAAGTGGCAGACCGTGCCCACGCCCCCTCCTCGGGTGACTGCACAGCCCATACTGCGCCACCAGGCCAAGATCAGGAGGACGCCCGATGTCGATTCGCCTTACGCTCAGTTCGCTGTTCGCGCTCGCGGCGGTGGTTGTTCTGACGGGGCATGCAGCTCAGCCGAGGGATCCATTGGCGCCTGTGGCGCAGGTCAGAGCAACGACGGCGGCGAGCCCCACCGCGATCCCAACCAACACGCCGCTCCTGGCCGTCGCGACTCCATCCCCGACCGCGGCGCCGACGAGCCTGACGCCGACCGTGGGTCCGCCGACCCCGGGCCCGGGGGAATCCGTGCAGACGACCGCCCACTATGCCCTGGTGCTCTCCATCGGCCCTGTCGAGACCATGCTGATGCCCGACCAGACGACCGGCGCGCGTTCGGGTGAGGTGATGGCCCAGATGCCGGGCATGCCGATGGTGACGCCCGCCACAACCGATGAGGGCCAGCCGGTGAATCATCACGTCGAGGTTCACGTTCGTGACCTTGCCACCGGAGCCGTCGTGTCCGACCACGTACCGTCCATCATCGTCGTGGACGAGGGGGCCGGTACGTCGCGGCAGCTCAGCTCCGTGATGCCCATGTACGACGTAGCGAAAGGGCAGGACGACCTGCACTTCGGACAAAACGTCTTCCTCGCGCCGGGGACCTATTCCGTCCGGGTCGAGATCGGTGCGGAGGGCGTGGTCTTTCGCAATCTTTCCGTGGGTGGTGCGGAAGGGACGCCGGTGCCGACCATGGCGCCCATGGAGGCGGGCCCGGCGCCGGGTGCAGTCGCGCAAGCGCCCGTGCCAGTGGCCGAGGGGTTCGCGTACCTCACCGACGCGTCCGGCCGGCTCGTGGGAGTCGCACGGCTTACGTCCATCGGCAACGGCGTGCAAGTCGACGCCCGCTTCGCCGGCCTCGCGCCGGGGTCGCACGGGTTGGATCTCGAGGCCGGGGCTGGATGCGATGCGACTCCAGCCACGACCGCGGGCACGGCTGCCGCGCTACCGGCGCTCTCGATCGACGATGATGGGTCCGCCTCATACACCGGAACGGCCAGCGGTGCGACGCTGATCCCAGACGCGACGATTCTGGCGGCGTACACCAGCGACGCAGTGGCCAGCGGTCGGATCGCGTGCGGCGTGCTGCAGGCTGGGGCGCTCCGGGCCGCGGATGGCCACTCGATCCTGGATGAGAACGCGGCGATCCAGGCGCTTTTCACCGCCACCTGGGGCATCTATGCGCCGCAGGAGTGGGTCCTGGAGCATGACGCGCAGATCGGCGCCCGCTGATCCGCACAGCGGTGGCGATGGGGGCGGGGCGAGCATCCCCGCCCCCCCATTCGTTTGATCGCCAGAACGGGCCGTCGTATGCTTCAACCAGAACCGGGCCCATCCGATCTGGGGCACCTCGATCGAGGGAAGGAGACGGAAAGATGTACCGCGTTGGGAATGTGCCGCGACACGGCGAGGATTCGGAGCTCTTTCACCACTCGTGGACGCGCAAGGGGTTCTTCGGTCCCTACGCGAACCTCTACAAGACGCGCAATCCGGGCGAGCCCGTCCGCTGGGACTTGCGCCTGGGGCCGGCCACCATCGACCCGATTGAGGCGACGCCGAGCGACCTGGACCGGCCGGACGGACGACCGATGCCGCTCCTCACGAACGGCAACGCCACGGTCTCCGTTTCGCGGCGATCCACCCCAATGCCTTTCTGCGTTCGGAACGTCGATGCCGACGAGCTGTACTTCATCCATCGCGGGGCGTGCCGCTTCCATACCGAGTTCGGCGTGCTGGACGCCGAGCCAGGAGACTTCGTGTACCTTCCGAGAAACGTCGTTTATCGGACGGCGCCGCGAACGAACGAGACGGTTCACCTGATTCTCGAGACGCGCTCGATGCTGGAGTCGGCCGACCGTTACCACCGGGCGCACGGGGAGACGAGCGCAGGTCTCGACATGAGCCTGATCGTCGTGCCCGATCCGTCCCAGAGCGGCGGCCCCGTCCAGTCCGAGTACGAAGTGCAGCTGAAGGTTGATGGCGAGTATTACTCGATGTACTTCGACTTCGATCCCGTGGGCGTTACGGCCGGTTGGGCGGGAGACCCCATCGTCTACAAGCTGAGCGGCTGGGACGTCCCCTGCGCATCCCTGCCGTCCACCCCTCCGACGGCGGCCGTCTTCCTGACCGAGGAGAGCGACTGCGTCGTGACGGTGCACACCCCGAGAGGCCTGGTGATGACGCGCGGTGGCGGGCCGCCTGCCCACACGAACGACTACGACGAGATCTGGTTCCTCCATTCGACGGCGAACGCGGAATCCGAGCGGATGGGTAAGCTGCGGTGGGAGCCGCAGGGTCTCACGCAGCCCGGAGCGCGGCTGACGCACGGCGAGCGACCGCGCCGGCCTGCGGACATTCCGGTCCTCAACGTCAACGTGGACGTCCGGCAGCGCCTCCACGTGACACGCGAGGCGGAGGGGTTGGTGCGGGAGCGCCGCGCCGCCGCCACCGCGCGCGCCTAACCCGCGGGCGTTGCCGCCCTGAAGGCGGGCCTGACCGGCGGGGTTGCCGCCCTGACCGGCCGGGTTGCCGCCCTGACCGGCGGGGTTGCCGCCCTGAAGGGCGGGCCTGCGGACCTAGGCCCCAAATGTAGGCGGCGACGGCGGCTGCGGTTGCGAAGGCGGATTTGGTCCCTGGCCAGCTCCCGCTTCCCGGGCGAGGGCTGTGATTCCCGTCAGCGTGCCGAAGTTCATGCTCTCCACTGCCGTGGACGGCACGATGACGGTAGAGGTACCCCCGGCCTTCATCACCTCGTACAGCATATTCATCCCGCGCAGGTGAAGCGCCATCGGATTGGTCTCGTAGACGTTGCCAGCTTCCGCGAATCTCTGGGCCACGGCGACCTCGCTGTCCCCGAGGATGACCCGCGCCTGCCGCTCGCGGTCGGCCTGGGCCACGCGGCTCATCGCATCCTGGAGCACGTCGGGGATCTTGATGTCGCGCATCTGCACCGACGACACCTTGATCCCCCATGGCTCAGTCTGGTTGTCCAGGACCTGAGTCATCGCCGCGTCGAGGGCTGCGCGCTCTGAGAGCACGCGGCTGAGATCGTTCTGGCCGATGACGTCCCGGAGCGCCGTCTGGGCGCTCCCGCGGACCGCCGTGGGATAGTCCGAGACCTGCAGCACCGCGCGCGCCGGGTCGATGACGCGCCAGAAGACGATGGTGTCCACGTTGACCGGCACGTTGTCCTTCGTCAGGGTCTGTTCGGCGGTGAAGCTGCTGGTGACCGTTCGGAGGTCGATGGTGAAGGGCGTGCGCTCGATCCAGGGGAGGAGCAGGAAGATTCCGGGTCCGCGGACGCCCGTGAAGCGCCCAAGCCGCAACACAACTTTGCGCTCCCATTCGTTGCAGAGCCGGAGGGACGGCAGCACGATGCCCAGGGCCAGGATCACCACGATGATGAGGAACGTCGAAAATGACATGGCCACTCCATTTCTCAAACGCTCTCGACGCACGCCGAACTGGCGCGTAGCTCGGACGGGCGCAGACGCAGGATACCGGTTGCCGCGGGCCGTCGCCAGAACAAGCAGGAGCGAGCCGCCGCTGGCGCCGCCAGCGGCTCGCATGGAAATATATATCGAAGAATCTTGATATTCTGATATATCTAACCGACCGTCCCCGATCTCGCTGGAGGTGGCCCGATTACGCACATCATGGTTCCAGACGGCGTGCTCCCAGCATGGCTGTGGATCGCCGGCTGGATTCTGGCCGCTTTGGCCATCGCCGCGGCTCTTCGCAGCGCCACCGCTCAGGAAGGCGCGCGCCTCATCCCTCTCGCGGGGACGATGGCCGCCGTCATGACCATCGTCATGTCCTTGGAGATCGTGCCCCTCGGCTACGAGCCCCACCTAACGGTCCTCAGCGGTATCCTGCTCGGGCCGTCGTACGGGCTGCTGGCGACCTTCGTATTCAACCTGCTGCGCCTGATGGTCGGGGACGGTAGCGTCACGCTCCTCGGCCTGAATACGCTCTTGCTCGGACTGGAGACCGTGGCAGGCGCGCTGATCTTTCGGGGCCTCACCCGCGTGTGGCCGAACGCCGGCCAGGTCGGGCCGAGCGCCGCGGTAGCCACGTTCGTCGCGCTCGCCTTGTCCACCATCGCGTTCCTGGGGCTCATCGCTTTCGCCGCCGTCGACCCCCGCTCGATCGCGGAAGAGGGCCTCTTGGCGCGCGCAGGGACCGACGAACCCGGGTTCGCCCTCTATGCGCGGCTCGTGCTGGCGCTGGGTGCCATCGGATGGACGCTGGAAGCAGTGGCTGTGGGAGCGATGACCGCGTTCATCTCCGCCGTGCGGCCCAGCCTGATCCGACGCGCGACGGTGACGTGATCGACGTACTCGCCATCGATCGCTGGTCCAGCCGCGAGCTGGGCTGGGTGCATCGAGTGTCCCCCGGTGTCAAGATCGTGGGCGTGATTCTGGTCATCGCCTTCCTCGTGGTCGGTCATTCCGCGGGCGCCCTGGCTCTGGTACTGGGCGCCGTGATTGCCGCGCTCCTCACTTCGCGGCTGCCCGTCGTACCGATCGCCGGGATGGCAGTCCTTCCCGTGACGATGTCGGCCCTCTTTGCCACAACTCGCCTCGGAGGTAGCTGGGAATCCGCCATCGTGATCGTCGAGAAGGGAACGATCAGTAGCCTGACGCTCCTGCTGCTCGTGTCCTCGACTCCGCGAACGGATCTCTTTCGCGCGCTTCGACGCGTAGCCCCGTCCATCCTGGCCGACATGGTGATGCTCGCGTACCGATCTGTCTTCATCCTGATCGAGCGGGCGCTCGATACGCGGGACGCGGTTCGGCTCCGGAGCGCGAGCCTACCGCCTCTGGCGCGGCTTCGCCGAAGCGCGCTCGTGGCCGCGCTCGCGATCCTCCGGTCGCACGAGCTGGCGGAAGAGCAGTACGCGATGATGCGCCTGCGCGGCTACCCGGGCGCAGCGCCGGCAGACGCACGTCGCCCGCGGCTTCCCCGAGACGCGGCGTTTCTCCTCGCGACCGGCGCGTGGCTCGCGGGGGCGCTCGCCGTCGCACCAGGGCTGCCGCTCGCGACGAACCTCGCGATGGCGGGCGCGGTGGTGGCCGGGGCGGGCGCTCTCCGGAGCCGTCCGTGACCGAATCCCTCGCCTATGCCCGCGACATCCGCGTCGATTATCCGGACGGCCGCGCCGTCCGGATCGGCGGCATCCCGTTCGTCGTTCGCCGAGGCGAACGCGTCGCGATCGTGGGACCGAACGGGAGCGGGAAGAGCACCCTGATTCGCGCGCTCGTCGGGCTGCTTCGGCCATCCGATGGCGAGATCCGCGTGTTTGGCCATGACCCGTCGCGGGAGTTCGACGCGATTCGGCTGCGCATCGGGGTGGTGCTTCAGGACGTCGACGCGCAGCTCCTCGCGCCGACGGTGGCGGAGGACATCGCGTTCGGGCTGGCCGGGCGCGGACTGACCGCGGCGGAGGTGAACGCGCGCGTGGCGGAGGTCGCCGACTCCTTCGACCTCGGCGAGGTCCTCAACCGGGTGCCCCACTATCTGTCGGGTGGCGAGCGCCGGAAGTTGGCGCTGGCCGGCGCGCTGGTGACGAACCCCGAGCTTCTCGTGCTCGACGAGCCTTTTGCCGGACTCGACCCACGCTCACGCGCCGAGCTCATCGACCTCGTTCGGTCCGAGCACGCGCGCCGCCGGATCTCTCTATTGCTGACAACCCATGAGGTTGAGGAGCTTCCGCGGCTCGTGGACACCGTGTACGTGATAGCGGAGGACGGCTCTCTGGCCGCTCGGTCTACCCCGGACGAGATTTTCCAGATGCACGATCTGCTCGAACGGTGTAACGTGAGGCCGCCTCAGCTGGCGCGGCTGCACGCCCTGCTTCGGGCGGCCGGGGCGGAGCTTCCGAGGTTCGAAAATCCGGAGGCGGCAGCGGAGGCGATCATGGATTGGGCAGGACGCCCGAGGACGGACTCGATGGGAGGTCAATCGAAAGGATGAAGGACGCCGCGATTAGCTCCACCCACGCGCTTGCGCGAACGAACACGGCCCACATCCTCGACCGCCTCAGCGACGTCGAGCTGCTTCGGGCGCTGCCGCCCGACGAAGTCCAGGCCCTCGCCCCGAAAGTCGAGCTGGTCGAGGTGCCCGCCGGTCAGATCGTGTTTTCCCAGGGGGATCGGGGAGACGCGCTCTACGTGATCGAGGCCGGCGAGGCGCAGGTCCAGCGGGATGGACGGATGGACGTCGCAACCCTCGGGCCGGGCGAGGTATTCGGGGAGATGGCGATCCTGGCCGAAGAGCCGCGCTCCGCGACAGTCCTCGCGCGCACGCCGCTCACCCTGTGGCGGCTCTGGCGGGCCGACGTGCACGATCTGGTCCAGGCGTCGCCGCAGTTTGCCGCGGCGCTCCGCGAGCTGGCCGAGAAGCGGCGGGCCGGCGTGCCGATTCAGCCGGTCGGGCGACGCGTATGGCTCACGGCGGCGCTTCGGACGTGGGGCGCGCGGAATCTGGGGATCTCCGGCTTGCGGGCCGCCGAGGAGCGGCTGGCGGCGGCCATCCAGCGCAAGCGCGCAACGCGCGACGTGAATCGCCTGCATGAGGAATCCCTCACTGTCGGCCAGCGCCTCGCAGACCGTATCGCGGCCACCATGGGGAGCTGGCCCTTCATCATCGCGCAATCGTGCCTGCTAGCCCTGTGGGTCACAATCAACGTCACTGAGTTCATCTTTCATTCGTGGGATCCTTACCCATTCATCCTCATGAATCTGCTGCTCAGCTTGCAGGCCGCCTACGCGGCGCCCGTCATCATGATGAGTCAGAATCGCCAGGCCGCGAAGGACCGGCTCCAGGCGGAGCTCGACCTCCGTACGAATCTCCACGCGGAGACGTTGATCGAGGAGCTGCATGGCGCGATGGAGGATCTGCGTTTGCGCCAATGGCAGGAGCTATTGGAAATGCAGGAGCGGCAGATCAGCTATCTCGAGGCGCTCGTTCCAGGGGATCTGGCGCGGAAGACCCGGGACGACGGAGCGATACCCGGCGGGACCGGCGGCTAGCGCCGCCGGGGGGGCAGGGCATCCGGTGTCGGGGGCCCTGCCCGAGAAGGAGCGCGCGATGGCGCGCGAAGATCGTGGTTAGGACCAGCCCCAGGTCTCGGCGAGCGCCAGGGTCGCCGCGCTCTCCGCCAGGCTTTCAGAGCTGCGCTGCTTGTCAGCCGGCGACGCAGCCGGGCGCTGATCTCGGCGGACGCGGCCCAGGAGCGTTCGCGACGCGCGAAATGCGGGCGACGGTCGTGCCTTTCCGGTCTGGCTCAAGGTCTCTGTCATCGGGTTGCCTCCCTGTGTTTTCAACGTCTATGCTATTTATACCTAACTATTGCTTGTACATGCAAATATTTTGCTGTGAAATTGTTTTCATTGGAGATTGCTCGTGATAAGCACCGATGACCCGGGCGTTCAGGCATGGCGGACGCTGCTCCGCAGCCACGCCGCCATCGTCCGCGAGCTGGATGCAGCCATGGAGCAAGAGGCCGGAATGTCTGTGCGCGCGTACGAAGTCCTGGTCCGGCTCGCCCATGTGCCCGGGGGCTCGCTCCGGATGGCCGAGCTGGCGAACAGCGTGTATCTCTCGCCGAGCGGCATCACGCGTCTCGTGGACCAGCTCGTGCGCCGTGGTCTCGTGACCCGGCGCAAGGACCCGAACGACGCGCGCAGTTACCTGGCCGAGCTGACCAAGCGGGGGCAATCGAGCTTCGAGCGCGCCTCGGTGGTGTACCGCGGGGCCGTTCAGACGCATTTCGCCCAGCGGCTCTCCACCGAGCAGCTCCTGTCGATATCTGAGATCCTGGGCGCCTTCGCTGAGGGGCTTCCGCGGCGCGCATCGTGACGGACGTGCGCCGAAGCGTCGAACGGGATGAATTGACCCGATCCCGAAGCGCCGAGCGCCGGAGGAGCGCCGAAACCGTGTTTACCGCGGGTTGACGAGCAGACACCGTGGTCGCAACCGCCGGCGGCCACACTTCGGGGCGAGCATGCGCGCGCGGCTCGCGAGCACACACCACGGAGCCCGAGGGCGGGATCACAATGACGTGCCCGTCGCTCGGGCGCTCGCTCTTCTAGCGGTTGGAGGCGGACAAGGGGACGGGACGCTAGGACGCGCGCGGGTCGCAGCAGGGGCTCGAGCAGGCATACGCCTGATCCGAGCCGGCGACCACGACCTCCTCGGACGCGGCGAGGAGCCGCTCGATCGCGGGGTGGGACGCCCCGTACCAGACGCTGCGCGCCTCCTGGCGCCGAGTCGCCAGCCCCGCGGCGTGCAGCGCCGAGAGGTGCGTTGAGACGGTGGACTGCGAGAGTCCGGTCGCCTGCACAATGTCCGACACGCGCTGCTCGCGGGGAATGAGCGCTTCGAGGACGGTCAGGCGTCCTTCGTCGCCGATGGAGCGAAAGAGCCGCGCCATCAGCGGCACCATGTTGACCGGGCGAATCATGTGCTCTCCTTGAGGAGGTCGGAAGGCGACGCTCGGGCCCTCGGGTCCCGTTCGCCATTGTAGCAGACGCCGGTGCCCGCGCTTGCGTCTCCTACAGCGCGGCCAATAAGCTAATGCTCGATGCGGCTCGTCGCGAGCCGGGCAGCAAGGCGGGAGGTGCGGGGCATGGCGCCTGAACGGGTCATCGACGCGGACGGACACATCATCGAGTCGGAGACCGAGATCTTCGCGTACCTACCACCGCCCTATCGCGGCCAGGATCAGCTCTTCTCCTATCCGTTCTTCCCCACGCTCGACGGCTGGCATCGAGCGGCGCGCCGCGTCACGGACGGAAAGGGGTTCGTTACCGAGCGCCCGGACGCCGGCGCGTGGATCGAGTACCTCGACGATGCGAACATTGCCGCGACTGTCCTGTTCCCCACGGCCGGCCTGGCCTTCGGGCTCATCTCCGATCCGGAGTGGGCCGCCGCGCTCGCCCGCGGCTACAACGATTGGCTCTCCGATCGATTCATGCGGGCGGACCCCAAGCGGATCAAAGGCATGGCGCTCATTCCGGTCCAGGACCCGCCCGAGGCTGCGAGAGAGCTTCGCCGCGTCGTCCGGGACCTGGGCATGGTGGGCGGAATTCTCCCCGCCGTTGGGTTGCAGCGCGCGTTCGGCGACCGCCAGTTCTGGCCGATCTACGAGGCCGCGCAGGAATTGAACGTGATCCTCGCGGTCCATGGTGCGCCGAACCACAATCTTGGCCTGGATCGCCTGCAGCGGCTCATCGAGGTCCGCGCCCTCACCCATCCGTTCAGCCAGATGATTCAACTTACCAGCATGATCTTCAGCGGCGTGTTCGACGCGTTTCCCAGGTTGAGAGTCGCCTACTGCGAGGCGGGCTGCGGCTGGGTGCCGTTCATGGCGGAGCGGCTCGACATGGAGTTCCACAACCGCACTGCCCAGGCGCCCGATCTGAAGTGCCTCCCGAGCGAGCACATGGCCGGCGGGCGCATCTTCTTCCACACCGAGCTGGACGAGGGCGGACTCGCGGCGGCCGTGAACAAGCTCGGGCGATCGGACGTATTCTTCTCGGCGTCGGACTATCCGCACGAGAAGAAAGAAGAGTACCCCGAGAAGATCGCCGACTTCCTGGCGCGCCGGGACCTCCCGACCGGCGCCCAGCGCACGGTCCTCTGGGACGTGCCCATTCGGATGTACGCGCTGGACCAAGCGGCCCTCTAAGGCGAGCGCTCGCGATTCCCCGGCACTGCCGAGTGCTCGCGCTCATCGCCGGAGCGACCGCGGCGATGCTCGCCGGGTGCGCAATCCTGTCGCCACCGAATCGACACCCGGGATCGACCCAGGGCGAGCTGCGAGTGCGGTCGGTCATTCGCCGTGCCGAGTTCGCGTATGAGCCGATTGTTCTGGTTACCGCGGCGGACGTCCCAGTGCGTCTGACGTTCGACAATCACGTGGACGGGCCGATGAGCGGAGGAGGCGTTCCACACACGTTCACCATCGATGCGTGGCCACGCGTTGGGTGGTTGACGCGGATCCTGGGACACACCGTCGACATTCCGGTTCGCGCCAATGACGAGGCGGACGGCGAATTTCAACTGCCGCCGGGTAGCTACGAGTTCTACTGCACCGTGTTCAGTCATCGCGAAGCGGGAATGGTCGGTACGCTGACCGTTGAGTAGCGGCCGGTGTGGACTCTGCGGACGGCCGTCAGGCGAGGGCTCTCGCGCCGCTAGTTCGCGATCTCGCGGACGTCCGCGTCGACGATCAGGCGCGGCTGCGTGATCGCCTGGACCTCCTCGGCCGTCACGCCGGGCGCCAGCTCGCGCAGCGCGAGCCCCTCGGGCGTCACGTCCAGCACGCAGTAGTCGGTGATGATCCGATCGACGCACGCCACCCCGGTGAGCGGGAGCGTGCACCGGTCGAGAATCCGCAGCTCACCCGAGCGGGTCACGTGCTCCATCGTGACGACCAGCCGCCGGACGCCCACCGCGAGGTCCATCGCCCCGCCCATCCCCCTCGGCGCTGCGTTGGGCGCAGCCCAGTTCGCGATGTCCCCCGTCGCGGAGACCTGCATCGCGCCCATGATGGCCACGTCAAGCTTGCCGCCGCGGATGAGTCCGAAGGAGTCGATGGTCGGGATCAAGGCCGCGCCCGGCACGATCGTCGCGAGCGTCGTCTCGACGCTCACCAGGTCGGGATCCATCTCGTCGGGTTTGGGAGAAGGCCCGAGCCCGAGCACTCCGTGGCCGGAGTGCAGGATCACCTCGACGCCGGGCGGCACGTGGTTGGCCACCAGCATCGGGATGCCGACGCCCAGGTTCACGTAGTCGCCGTTGCGCAGCTCCCGAGCGGCCCGTCGAGCGATCTGGTCGCGCGTCAGCGGCACGGCGTGTGACCCGACCTCACGCCCGGCGCTGCGCGAAGGGCGACTGGGGGTGATCGATCCCCTTGGATCGTCGCGCGACGACGACCCGGTGAACGAAGATGCCCGGCGTGTGGATGCCGTTGGGATCGAGCTGGCCCGGTTCGACCAGCTCCTCCACTTCCGCGATGCAGACCCGGGCGCTTGCCGCCATGAGGGGGTTGGTGTTGCGCGCCGTTTCGCGGTAGACGAGATTGCCGTGGCGGTCGCCGCGCCACGCGGCGACCAGCGCGAAGTCCCCGTGAATCGCCCGCTCGAGCAGGTATGGCTTCCCCTCGAACTCGCGGACCTCCTTGCCCTCCGCTACCGGCGTCCCCACCCCCGTCGGCGTATAGAAGGCGGGAATCCCCGCGCCGCCGGCGCGGACGCGCTCCACGAGGGTGCCCAGTGGGACGAAGGTCACGTCCAGCTCGCCGGCCCGGAGCTGTCGCTGGAACGCCGCGTTCCCGACGGCGCGTGCGAGCAGCATGCGGCGGACGCGCTGCGCGTCGAGGAGCTGGCCGATGCCCCAGCCGTCGAGCCCCGCGTCGTCGGAGACGGTCGTGAGGTCGCTCGCCCCCTGTTGGGCGAGGGCGCGCAGGAGGTTCTCCGGCACGCCGCAGAAGCCAAACCCGCCGATCAGGACCGTGGCCCCGGACGGCACGTCGTGAACCGCATGCGCGACCGACTCAACGACCTTGTCGATCACCCGCCGCGAGCGTCCAAGATGGATCTATCGGCTTGGCGGGGTGTCGCCGCGGAGGATCCACCCCCACTTCTCGCGCGTCTCCCGCTTGTAGGCGGGGTCTGGCCCGATGGCGTGGGGGAACTTGTCCATCCACTCGTACGGCTTGCAGGCGTCG
>Ga0070741_10004039_pt1 | contig 34964 bp, 37 predicted proteins | sample Coa_R1_4_FD_66440 | JGI IMG/M metagenome (GOLD analysis project Ga0070741, IMG submission 66440) | Surface soil microbial communities from Centralia Pennsylvania, which are recovering from an underground coalmine fire - Coalmine... | ecosystem: Environmental > Terrestrial > Soil > Unclassified ... | reverse complement strand
CGGCGGGGGGTGCTCATCAGCTGGAGGTAGTCGACGACGACGAGGCCGAGGTCGCCGTGCATGGCCTTGAGGCGGCGGCACTTGGCCCGCATCTCCATCACCGTCAGGTGGGCGTTGTCGTCGATGTAGAACGGCGCCTCGGCCAGCCGTCCCACGGCGTGGCTGATCTTCGTCCAGTCGCTCTCGGGGATCCGGCCCGTCCGCAACAGGCGGGAGTTGACCCCGGCCTCGGCGGCCAGCATGCGCTGGGTCAGCTCGAGGTAGCCCATCTCCATCGAGAAGAACACCACGGGCTTGCGGGTCTCGAGGGCCACGTGCGACGCCGCCCCGAGGGCGAAGCTCGTCTTGCCCTGGCCGGGCCGGGCCGCCACCACGATGAGGTTCGACGGCTGGAAACCGAGCAGCACCTCGTCGAGGTCGAGGTAGCCCGAGGGCACCCCCGTCATCGACCCGTCCCGCTCGAACAGCGCCTCGAGCTGCTCCAGGCTCTCCTGCAGCGCCGGGTAGATGCCCTTCAGCGAACTGGCCAGGCGGCGGTTGGCCACCTCGAAGACCAGCGTCTCGGCCCGATCCAGCGTGTTGGTCACGTCGTCGGGCATGTCGTAGCCCATCTCGGAGATCTCGCCCGCCACGCTGATCAGCCGGCGCAGCAGGGCGTGCTCCTCGACGATCTTGGCGTAGTGGCCGGCGTTGGCCGCCGCCGGGGTGCCGACCTGGATCCGCAGGATCGCCTGCTTGCCCCCGAGCGCCTCGAGCAGGTCGGCCCGGCGCAGCTCCTCGGCCACCGTCACCGGGTCGACCGGCTCCCCCCGCCCGTAGAGGGTCTGGATGGCGTCGAACAGGTGGCCGTGGGCCGGCTTGTAGAAGTCCTCCGGGCTGACCGACTCGACGGCGGTGGCGATGGCGTCCTTCGAGAGGAGCATCGCCCCGAGCAGCGACTCCTCGGCCTCGATGTTGTGGGGCGGGACCCGCCCACCGCCCGACGGCCGCGACGGCTCCGGCCGCATGTTGCTGATCGACTGCACCACCGACCCGCTCTCCCCGCTCCCAGACTTCGTCCCAGCCCGCCCACTTCCTGAGGGGGGCATCGTCGCGTCGAACCCTTGTGGGGAGGAAGGGGCAGAACCTGTGGATTTGTCGGGAACGTTATCCCCACCCTGGGGCCGTGAGCACGAACGTATGTTCGATCATGCTCCCGCGCCACCAGAAGGTCAAGAGCGGTCGGCGGCTACTGGGGGACGACGTCGATGGTGAGCGGGACCTCGACCTCGCTGTGGAGGCGGACCGGCACCTCGTGCGTGCCCAGCGTCTTGATGGGCTCGAAGTGGAGCTTGCGCCGGTCGAGCTTCACGCCGGTCTGGGCCTCGACCGCCTCGGCGATGTCGATCGACGTGACCGAGCCGAAGAGGCGGCCGCCCTCACCGGCCCGGGCCTTGATCTCCACCCGCTTGGCGGCCAGCTGGCGGGCGGTGGCCTCCGCCCCCTCCTTCTCCCGCCGGTCCCGCACCTGACGGGAGCGCCGCATGGCCTCGGCCTGGCGGGTGACCCCCTCGGAGGCGGCGATGGCCAGGCCTTTGGGCACGAGGTAGTTGCGGGCGTAGCCGGGGGCCACCTCGACCAGGTCGCCTTTGTTGCCGAGGTTGTCGACGTCGGCTCGGAGCACGATCTTCACGGTGAAACTCCTGCGCTTCTAGAACGGCTCGTCGCCGAAATCGTCGTAGGGCGGGGGATCCGCCGCCGGCGCCGAGCGGCCGTAGCCGCTCCCGCCCCCACCCCCTCCCTGGTCTCCGTTGCGGCGGTCGGTCTTCTCGACCTTGGCCGTGGCCCAGCGCAGGCTCGGGGCGATCTCGTCGGCGATGATCTCGACGACGCTGCGCTTGTTGCCCTCCTGCTCCCAGGTGCGCTGCTCGAGACGCCCGGTCACGATGACCCGGGCCCCCCGCTTGAGCGACTCGTTGACGTTCTCGGCCAGCTCCCGCCAGGCGATCACGTCGAAGAAGCTGGTGGCCTCCTGCCATTCGCCGCTGCTGCGGTCCTGCCAGCGGCGGTTGACGGCCACGCCCAGCCGGACGTTGGCCTGGCCGCTCGGGGTGTACCGCAGCTCTGGGTCGCGGGTGATGTTGCCCACGATGGTGATGCTGTTGCCGGACATCTTCTGCCTTCCTTCCTACGCTTCCGCCGGCGCAGGGGCCGCGGCCGGCGCCGCCCGGGCCTTCAGGGCGGCTTCGGGAATGCGGATCACCTTGTGGCGGATCACTTCGTCGGCAAGGGAGAGCATCCGGTGCAGCTCCTGTTCGAGCTCGACCCCCGCCGTGAACTCCAGGAGGAGGTAGTAGCCCTCCCAGCGGTGTTTGAGCTCGTAGGCGAAGCGGCGCTTGCCCCAGCGGTCGACCCGGCCGGGGTTGCCTCCCCGGTCGCGGATGAAGCCTGCGTAGCGGTCGACCGCGGCCCGGATGGTCTCCTCCTCCAGGCTGGCATCGAAGATGAGCATGACCTCGTACGGCCTCATGAGCCGTGCACCTCCTGTGGACCGCAGGTGGGCCTGCGGGCTCCCCTCAACGGGGAGCAGGACGGGTGGATGGAGGACGCGGCCCCGCAGAGCCACGCACTCCGGATAGGACGAGGAAGGTTAACAGCTTCGGTGCCGCCCATCGCCACGCACGATACGCCGGGGGTGTGACACTTATCGGGGACGCTGGCCCCAGGTCGTGACGAGGACCGGGTAAAAGGCGCAGAATCCCTCGTCCTCGCAGGCCGCAACGGCCTCGCTGACCTCGGCACGGGTCAACCGGCCTGTGCGGACGAGCGGTTCGGCCAGCTTGGCCAGGCTGAGCTGCCACCAGGCCGCCGCCGGGGAGCCGCCCAGGGGCACGTGCACCCGCCCCTCGGCCGCCACGGCGACCAGGCCGGCGGCCCGGAACTCGAGGGGGAGGCGGCGCCCGTAGTCGGTGACGGCACCGGCGACACCGAACACCGCCGGCAGGGCCTCGTAGACCCGGGTGTGGAGGCCCTCGGCCACCGATCCGGGGCCGGCCATGACCGACGACCAGTCGAAGTCCTCCACCACCAGCCACCCGCCGGGCCGCAACGCCGCCGCCAGTCGCCGCAGCACCCGGTCGCGCTCGGGGATGTGCTCCAGGACGAGCCGGGTGTGGACGAGGTCGTAGTGGCCCTCCTCGAGGTCGTCGGTCACGATGTCGTGCCGGCGGACTTCGAGATTCTCCTCGGCCAGCTTCTCCAGGAACCCGGTGTCGAGGTCGGTGGCCACCACCCGCCCGCCCGGGCCGACCCGGTCGCAGAGCCACCGGGCGACGGAGCCCGCCCCGGCGCCGACCTCGAGGCAGCGGGCGCCGGGCGGGAGCGGCAGTCGCCCGAGGGCGGCGCAGGTCCCGGGGTCGAAGACCGACTCGAGGAGGTCGAGCCGGCGGCCCTCGTCCTCCCAGGTGTGCTCGAAGAGGTACGTCACCCGGTGCAGGCGGTGAGCGGCCCGTCGGGCAGCTTGCCCTTCGGTGTCTCGAGGGCCGTGTTGAAGTTCTGGCTCGATCCGTATCTCGGACAGGAGCTGTCGGAGCCGGTGCAGGGCTGCATGTCGGTGGCGTCGACCCGCAGCCCGCTCTGGTCATAGAACCCGATGGTCAGGGGGAACTTCACGTCCGACATCGTGAACTGGGTGCCCTCGTGCCTCATCGTCTGGCCGAACTCGAAGATCATCCCGTCATAGGGGTCGAGGCTGGCCCGGTGGCGCAGACCCTCGGCCCGCTTCTCGGGCGTGTCGGCCACCAGCACCCGGAGGCAGGCGGCGCCGACGCCGACCTTCTTCTCGGCGAAGGTGATCCCGCCCGGGGCGGTGGTCGTGGTCGAGACGGCGTTCTCCGCCCCCACGAACGTCGGGTTGGCCGGCCGGTTGGCGCCCCACAGCAGGACGAGGACGAAGGCGATCACGAAGCCGATGCCGGCCAGCCACGTCTTGTAGGCCCGGCTGAGGCCCTTCACGACCTCGCCGGCGCCGGCCGGAGCCGGCTCTGCCAGATCCTCGGGAGGATCCTGGCCGTAATCCGTCATGCAGAAGCCGCCTGGTAGAGGCCGGGCACCGGGGTGCCGTCGGCGAAGTGGTAGGTCTCCGCCTCGGAAGGGTACCGGCCCGACCGCACGTCGTCGGCGAACTGGGAGACGGCGGCGGTGGCGTCGCCCCGCAGGTCGGCGTAGCGGCGCACGAACTTGGGCGCCCGGCCGCCGTTCAGGCCGAGGAGGTCGTGGAAGACCAGCACCTGGCCGTCGCAGTGGCCGCCGGCGCCGATGCCGATGGTGGGGACGGGCACCGCCTCCGTGACCATCGACGCCACGGCGTCGGGCACGCACTCCAGCACGATGGAGAAGCAGCCGGCCTCGGCCAGGGCCAGCGCGTCGTCGAGCAGGGCCCGGGCGGCGTCGAACTCCTTGGCCTGGACCTTGAAGCCGCCCAGCATGTGAACCGACTGGGGGGTGAGGCCGAGGTGACCCATGACGGGGATCTCGGCGTCGAGGATGGCGCCGATCGCCTCGAGGCGCTTGCGGCCGCCCTCGAGCTTCACGGCCGAGGCCCCGGCCCGCAGCAGCCGGGCGGCGTTGCGGACGGTCTCCTCCCGGGAGACGTGGTAGCTCATCCAGGGCATGTCGGCCACCACCATGGCCTTGGGCCTGGCCCGGGCCACGGCGGCGGTGTGGTGGGCCATGTCGTCGACCGTGACCGACAGCGTGTCGTCATAGCCGAGGACGACCATGGCCACGCTGTCGCCGACGAGGATGATGTCGGCGCCGGCGTCGTCGACGATCCGGGCCGACGGGGTGTCGTAGGCGGTGACCATGACCAACGGGGTGCCATCGCCCTTGCGGGCCCGGATGGCGGGAGCAGCGAGAGTGCTCATGCGACCGACCTCCGCTCGTCCGGGGCGCGGGCGGCTCCCGGCGGCAGCGAGAGTTTACCGGCGCCGTGGCGCTAGCCTCGGAAGATGGAGCGAGCCTGCGAGAACTGCGGTATCCCCGACGTCGAGCTCCTGCAGGTGCGCCGGGTCTACATGGACCCCGAGCACCCCGGCGAGGTCATGAGCACCGAGGAGATGCCCGAGCTGTGGTGCATCTCCTGCACCACGCAGTACCCGCACCTGGCCGAGGAGTGAGCCCCCCAGGCCTCGCTAGCCGGCGTGCCGGCGGCCGAGGAGGTAGCTCACCGTGAGGTGGTTCCAGTTGCACTCCGTGCACACCTCGACCACGTAGCAGGCGAACTCGTCGCAGTTCTGGCCGAGGCGGTCGAGCTCCCCCTGGTTGGTGATGCAGCGGCCGTTGGCCGCCTTGAGCGAGTCGCCGTAGACGTAGGACACGAGCCGCAGCTTCGACTTCTCGCAGATCGGGCAGTCCTGGGCCGTCTCCTCCCCCAGGTGGCGGGCGGCCCGGACCAGCTCCGGGTGGGCGTCACAGACCTCGGACTTGCCGATCTTCCCCAGCCGCCATTCGCGCAACACCGCTCGACGGGCGAGGCGGTAGTCGATCTGGCGGGTCATCGAATCGAGTGTACCGACGTACAGGCCGGCGCGAATCGGGGTCCCGTCCGTTTGCCGGCGGTCTCGAATGTTTGACTTCCGGCCCGCTTCCTGTAACGTGGCATCGATATATCGAGTCGATATATGTGACCATGCTTGAACTTGCGATCCTGGGCCTGCTGACGGAGGCCCCCCTCCACGGCTACGAGCTGAAGAAGCGGCTCGGCGAGACCCTCGGCCACGTCTGGGGCGTCTCGTACGGGTCGCTGTATCCCGCGCTCGCCCGCCTCGAACGGATGGGGGCCATCGAGGTCGTCGACCCGCCGGCTCCGCCGGCGGCTCCGATCCCCATCCCGGCCACGGGCTCCATCGCCGGCGAGGCGGCCGCCGCCCGGCTGCGCCGGCCGCTGCGGCGGTCGGGGCGGACCCGCAAGGCCTACCGCATCGCCGCCCCCGGGCGGGCCCTGTTCGCCGAGCTGCTCCGGGGCGATCCCGCCCCCGGCACCGACGAGAACCGGGCCTTCGCCCTCAAGCTCGCCTTCTGCCGCCATCTCGAACCGCCGGCCCGGCTGGAGTTCCTCCAGCGCCGGCGGGCCGCGCTGGCAGACAAGCTCGCCCGCGGCCGCAAGGCGTCGGCGAGCGACCGCTACACCCGGGCTCTGATCGAGCACGAAACCCTGACCGCCGAGCGCGACCTCGAGTGGGTCGACTCGCTCATCGCCGCTGAGCACGGCGCCATCAATGCTGGAGACAGCATCGTCCAAGGGAGGACCACGTGACCCAGAGGATCCGCGTCGCCGTCGCCGGCGTCGGCAACTGCGCCAGCAGCCTCGTGCAGGGCATCGAGTACTACCGCGACGCCCACCCCGGCGACAGCGTCCCCGGCCTGATGCACGTGGAGCTCGGCGGCTACCACGTCGGCGACGTGGAGTTCGTCTGCGCCTTCGACGTGGACAACGCCAAGGTCGGCGAGGACCTCGGCAAGGCCATCTTCCGGGGCCAGAACAACACCATCCGCTTCGCCGAGGTCGGGAACCTCGGCATCGAGGTCCTCCGGGGCCCGACGCTCGACGGGTGGGGCAAGTACTACCGGCAGACCTGCGAGGAGTCGCCGGCCCCGCCGGTCGACGTGGCCGAGGCCCTGCGCCGGGCCCGGGCCGATGTCCTCGTCTCCTACCTGCCGGTCGGCTCGGAGGAGGCGCAGAAGCACTACGCCCAGGCCTGCCTCGACGCCGGCGTGGCCTTCATCAACTGCATCCCGGTGTTCATCGCCTCCGACCCGGTGTGGGCCAAGAAGTTCACCGACGCCGGCGTCCCCATCGTCGGCGACGACATCAAGAGCCAGGTGGGCGCCACCATCGTCCACCGGATCCTGGCCCGCCTGTTCGAGGACCGGGGCATGGTGCTCGACCGGACGTACCAGCTCAACGTCGGCGGCAACATGGACTTCAAGAACATGCTGGAGCGGGAGCGCCTGGAGTCGAAGAAGATCTCCAAGACCCAGGCCGTCACCTCGCAGCTGGAGAACGGGATCGAGGCCGACGACGTCCACATCGGCCCGTCCGACCACGTGGCCTGGCTCGACGACCGCAAGTGGGCCTACATCCGCCTCGAGGGCCGCAACTTCGGCGACGTCCCGCTCAACCTGGAGATGAAGCTCGAGGTGTGGGACTCGCCCAACTCGGCCGGCGTCGTCATCGACGCCCTGCGCTGCGCCAAGGTGGCCCTCGACCGGGGCATCGGCGGCCCGCTGCTCGGCCCTTCGGCCTACTTCATGAAGTCGCCGCCGGTGCAGTACACCGACGCCGTGGCCCACGCCATGGTCGAGGCCTTCGCCGCCGGCCGGGAGGTCGCCATCGACGAGCCGATCGAGGTCAGCGCCCCGTAGCCCCGGCCAGCAGGGCCCGGGCGGCGTCGCTCAGCCAGGGGCGGGGCGGCGGCGCCTGGCGGTACTCGTCGGGAGAGAGGACGATCGCCGGGTGGAGCGCCCAGGTCCGGGCCGCTCCACCCGGCGTCAGCAGGACCGGGTGGCGGAAGGCGATCGACAGCGACGCCAGCGGGTCGTAGTCGATCGGGCCGAACTCCGATTCGGCGAAGACGAAGGCGCCGGCGCCGGGGTGGCGGCGGCTGATGGCCCGGAACCGGGCCAGCGCCGACGTCGACGGCGCCCCCCGGGCGAGGCCGGCCACGCCGGCCAGGAGCGACACGGTGGCCACCGCCAGGGCGCCGTAGCGTCGGACGGCCGCCGCCGGCCAGCGCCCCGCCGCCGGGCCGAGCGCCCCGGCCGCCAGCAGGGCGGCCAGGCACAGCGGGACGTGGTCCATCCGCTCGAAGTAGGTGTTGTCACCGGTCCAGGCGGCCGGCAGCGTGGCGAAGACCAGCGCCAGGCAGCTGACGCCGACCACCCGGCCGGTCGGCGACAGGCCCGCCCGGCCCCGGCGCAGCGGCCAGGCCACGCCGGCCACGGCCGCCGCCGCCAGCAGCACTCCCAGCACCTGGGCCCGCACCGGCTCGGCCAGGAGCCAGCCGGTCGGCCAGCCCCGCACGGTCGGAGCCAGGGCGTGGGCCCCGACGTAGCGGGCGAGTCCACCGGCGCTGCCGGGGTGGCTCACGACCTCGTTGGGCCGCATCCGCAGCACCGACCAGTACCGGCCCCAGGGCCAGCCGGCCGGGTCGGCGGCGTGGAGCCAGGCCCCGTAGGCCACCACCGTGGCGGCGAAGGCCGCGACGACCAGGGCCGGGAGCCGCAGGCGGCGCCAGTCGAGCAGCGGCCGGTCCGGAGCGGCGGCGACCGTGACCACGGCCAGCACCACCGGGGACCACACGACCATGGGGTAGTTGGTCAGCGCCGCCGCCGCCAGGAGCCCGCCGAGGCCGGCGGCGACGGGCGCGGTGAAGCGCCGGCCGTCGCGGACGCAGAGGAAGAGGATCACGCTCATCCAGGCCAGGCTGAGGCAGTCGTCCTCCACCGTGCGGACGAGGAAGAGCACGTCGGCGGTGAAGAAGACGGCGGCGGCGACGGCGGCGCTGAGCAGCGGCCCGCCGCCGAGGCGCCGGACCAGCAGGGCCACCGTCCCGATCGCCACGGACAGCGCCGCGCTGTTGACCAGGCGCATGCCGGTGAAGACGTCGCCCCCGAAGAACATCGCCACCCTGGCCCCGGCGGCGTAGACGGGCACGAGCGCCATGTGGGCCGTGTAGCCGCAGGTCCAGGCGGTGGTGCCGTAGCCGCAGGTGCCGCCCCCGCCGGTCAGCATCCGGACGAGGCCGCCGTAGTGGCCGGCGTTGTCCCAGTCGATGCGGACCAGGAACCGACTGGTCGTGAGCCAGAAGGCCGCCAGCCCGCCCAGCACCCCGACGGCCGCCGAGCACGGCACCGGGGCGAGCCATCTCCGGCCGGCAGCCGGAGGCGGCGCGGCCGGCGCCGGCGGCGGGTTCGGCGCGGGCTCGACGGCGACCGGCACGGCTGCATCCTTACCATCCCGACCGGCTAGAAAGGGGACATGGGCGAGCCACTGCCGGACGGGATCGTTGCTGTCGTCAAGGCCGACTGCCCCACCTGCCGGCTGGTCACGCCGGTCCTGGCCGAACTCCGCACGGCCGGCCTCGCCCTCACCGTCTACTCGCAGGACGACCCGGCCTTCCCCGAGGGCCTCGACGCCGTCGACGACACCGGGCTCGACGTGTCGGTGGCCCTCGATCTCGACACCGTACCCACGCTGGTCAAGGTGGAGGGCGGCGAGGAGGTCGACCGCCTCGTCGGCTGGTCCCGTCCCGCCTGGGAGAAGTTCACCGGGATCGAGGGGCTGGGGGACGGGCTCCCCGAGCACCGGCCGGGCTGCGGGGCGCTGAACTGCGACCCGGCGGTCATCGAGCGCCTGGCCGCCCGGTCGACCGGGCTGCGGTCCCGGCGGCTGGAGCTGGCCCGCCTCGAGGACGAGGCCGAGGCCTTCTTCGAACGGGGCTGGACCGACGGCCTGCCGGTGGTGCCGCCGACCCCGGCCCGGGTGCTGCGGATGCTGGAGGGGACGACCCGGGCCGCCGACGAGGTGGTCGCCGTGGTCGGCCCCGACTTCGCCGACTGCACCGTGGAGAAGGCGGCGGTCAACGCCGTGATGGCCGGCTGCCGCCCGGAGTACTTCCCGGTGGTGCTGGCGGCGGTGGAGGCGGCCTGCACCGACGAGTTCAACATGCACGGCCTGCTGTGCACCACGTGGTTCACCGGGCCGGTGATCGTCGTCAACGGGCCCATCGCCACCGGGATCGGCATGAACTCCGGGGTCAACGCCCTCGGCCAGGGCAACCGGGCCAACGCCACCATCGGCCGGGCCCTGCAGCTGATCGTCCGCAACGTCGGCGGGGGCCGGCCGGGGGAGATCGACCGGGCGACGCTCGGCGGCCCCGGCAAGTACACGTTCTGCTTCGCCGAGGACGAGGCCGGCTCGCCCTGGGAGCCGCTGTCGGTCGAGCGGGGCTTCGCCCCCGGCACGTCGACGGTGACGCTCTTCGCCGGGGAGGGGCCCAACGGGATGTGCGACCAGAAGTCCCGCGACCCGGAGTCCCTGGCCCGGTCGATGGCCTGGGCGCTCGACGCCGTGTGGCATCCGAAGCTGGCGCTCATCACCGACGCCATGCTCGTCGTGTCGCCCGAACACGGCCGGGTGTTCCGGGAGGCGGGCTGGTCGAAGGCCCGGCTCCGGCAGCGGCTGATCGAGCTGGGGACGAAGCCCCTGGCCGAGATCGCCGCCGGCGCCGGGGGTTGCGCCGAGGGCATGGCCGTCGGGCCGGGCGGCGTGAAGAGCGCCTTCGGGGCCTCGGCCGGAGAGGCCGGCGCCGGCACCGACCCGGCCGAGATCCGCATTCCCAAGTTCGCCCCCGACGGGCTCCTCATCGTCCACGCCGGCGGCCGGGCCGGGCTGTTCTCGGCCGTCATCGGCGGGTGGGCCCGGGGAGCCATCGGCAGCAGCCCCGTCACCCGGGAGGTCACAGCGTGAGCCCGTCCGCCGTCGATTCCGATGTCCGCATCTACCTCGACCCGACCAACGAGCGGACGGCCATCGCCCGCAGCCTGGCCGAGCGGCCGGCCAGCCTCGACGGCAAGGTCGTCGGGCTGCTCGACATCATCAAGCCCCGGGGCGACGTCTTCCTCGACCGCCTCGAGACGCTCCTCAACCAGCGGGGGCTGCAGACGCTGCGCTTCCGCAAGCCGACGTTCACCAAGGTGGCCCCCGTCGACCTGCGCCACGAGATCGCCACCAAATGCGACGTGATCGTGGAGGCGCTGGCCGACTGAGGCAGCTGCACGTCGTGCAGTGTGCACGACATCGTGGACCTCGAGACCCGGGGGGTGCCGGGCGTGGTGGTGGCCTCGTCGGAGTTCGTCGAGGCGGCCGAGTCGCAGGCCGCGGCCCTCGGCCTGGCCGCCCGGCGGGTGTTCGTCCCCCACCCCATCCAGGACCGCACCGACGACGAGATGCGGGCGCTGGCCGACGCCGCCCTGGAGGAGATCCTCGCCGCCCTGAGGGGGTCTTGACTCGGGGCGCAACGGACCCTTATCCTCGGTCTTAGGGTCACCTAAGAGCGAGGAGGGCGCGGCGGCCCATGCGGATCTGCCACTGCAAGGGTGTGAGTGAGGGCCAGATCCGCTCGGCCATCGACGCCGGCGCCCGGACCCCGGTGGAGATCGGGGTGCACTGCCGGGCCGGTACCGGCTGCGGGGGCTGCCTGCCCGAGGTGTGCCGCCTGCTCGACGACCACCTCACCGGCCTCGCCTACTACGCCGCCGCCTGCGGCGACTGCCCGCTGCTCCTCGAGACCAGCCAACCGGAGCTGCTGTCGGCCTGAGCGGTCGTATCCTGGAGTCCTGGACGCTCCGCCCTTCATCGTCGTCGCCCTGACGATCGCGGCGGCTCTGCTGCTGATCGAGGTGGCCCTGCCGACCTTCGGCGTGGCCGGCATCGGCGGGTTCAGCCTCCTCGGGGCCGGCATCGTCGGCCTCTCCAAGGGCGACGACCCCTGGTGGCCGCTGATGCTCATCGCCGTGGCCGTCTGCCTCTGGGCCGTGCTCATCGCCCGCCGCTCGGCCCCGCCGGCCGCCCGGGTGGCCGCCGCCGGGCTCTACGGGGCGGGGGCGATCGGGTTCGGGGCGGGGGCCAGCAGCCCGGGCGCGGTGGCGGTGGGGGCGGTGGCCACCGTCGGGCTGGCGGCCGGCTTCCCCGTCCTGCTGCGGGCGGCCACGCGCCTCCTCGAGCGCAAGCCCCACGTGGGGATGGAGGCGCTCGAGGGCCGGACGGCCTCGGTGGTCCGCTGGGACGGCGACCGCGGCACCGTCCGCCTCGACGGCTCGCTGTGGAACGCCAGCGCCGAGGTCCCCCTCCTCCCCGGCGACGAGGTCGTCGTGGTCGGCCACGACGGCATGGTGCTGTGGATCATCCCGGCACCGGTGGCGCCCTGGTAGGTACGAGTACGGTTCGCGGCGGAGCCCGTCCGCCCCACCCGAGGAGCCGCTGTGGAAGCCGTGCTCAGCGCCGGGATCGTCCTCGCCGGGATCGTCGTGCTGTTCCTGGCCTCGTCGATCAAGATCGTCCAGGAGTACGAGCGGGGGGTGATCTTCCGGCTGGGGCGCTGCGTCGGCGCCAAGGGGCCGGGGGTGTTCTTCGTGATCCCCGTCATCGACAAGATCACCAAGATCAACCTCCAGATCATCGCCGCCCCGGTGGCCTCGCAGGCGGTGATCACCAGGGACAACGTGACGGTGACCGTCGACGCCGTGGCCTACTTCCAGGTCGTCGACCCGGCCGCCTCGGTGGTGCGGATCCGCGACTGGTACACGTCCAGCCAGCTGGTGGCCCAGACGACGCTGCGGGCCATCGTCGGCAAGCACGAGCTCGACCAGCTGCTGTCGGAACGGGAGCGGATCGACAGCGAGCTGCAGGTCAGCCTGGACAACCAGACCGAGCCGTGGGGCGTGAAGGTCCACCGGGTGGAGATCCGCGACGTCGGCCTCCCGGAGCAGATGCAGCGGGCCATGGCCCGCCAGGCGGAGGCCGAGCGGGAGCGGCGGGCCAAGATCATCGCCGCCGAGGGCGAGCTGCAGGCGTCACAGAAGCTCGGCGAGGCGGCCAACGTCATCGCCGGCTCCCCTGGCGCCCTCCAGCTCCGCCAGCTCCAGACGCTGGTGGAGATCTCGGCCGAGAAGACCTCGACGATCATCTTCCCGATCCCCATCGAGCTGCTCGAGGCCTTCCAGGCGATCAGCCGGGTGGCGTCGCCGCCGCGGGGGTAGCGTCCCCGTCATGCAATCGACGCCCGAGATCATCGAGCTGCTCAACGACGTCCTGACGGCCGAACTCACGGCCATCAACCAGTACTTCATCCACTACAAGATGCAGGAGAACTGGGGCTACCGGCGGCTGGCGCACCACGGCAAGGACGAGTCCTTCGGCGAGATGCGCCACGCCGAGGAGCTGATCGAGCGCATCCTCTATCTCGAGGGTGTGCCGAACATGCAGCGGCTCTTCCCGGTCAAGGTCGGCGAGACGGTGCCCGAGCAGCTGGCGGCGGAGCTGACGACGGAGAAGGAGGCCATCGCCCGGCTGGCGGCGGGCATCGAGCAGTGCCGCCGCACCGACGAGGGCACCCGCCTCCTGCTGGAGAAGATCCTCCACGAGGAGGAGGAGCACGCCGACTGGCTGGAGACCCAGCTCGGCATGATCGACCACCTCGGCGAGGCGCTGTACCTGAACGCCCAGATCCACGAGGAATAGATTCGGCCGGTGCTCGACGACTGGCTACGGGAAGCGGCCGCCGCCCTCGGGGTGGAGCCGGCCGACGCCGACCTCCTCGGCGAAGCGACGGTGACGCTGCTCCTCGACCTCACCCGCGACGTCGCTCACGGCGTGGCCCGGCCGGCCGGGCCCCTCAGCACCTTCCTCCTCGGCCTGGCGGTGGGCGGCTCCGGCGGCGGCGCCGACGACCTGCGCCGCTTGGCCCGGCGCCTGACCGACCTGGCCGAGGGGTGGGAGGCCGACCCGTCCCCGTCGTAGACGAGGGCCGGCACCGGCTCCCGGTGGACGCTGCGGTCGGCCACGAAGGCGGCCAGGGCGGTGGTGATCGGCACGGCCGAGACGAGGCCGATGCTGCCGACGAGGGTCCGGACGATCTCGGTGGCCACGATCTCGCTGGTGAGGACGTCGCCGAGGTGGCGGCTGGAGAGGGTGAAGAGCACCAGCAGCGGCAGTGAGGCCCCGGCGTAGGCCATCACCAGCGTGTTGACGGTCGAGGCGATGTGGTCGCGCCCGATGCGCAGGCCGGCGGCGTAGAGGCGCTGGAAGCCGTAGGCCGGGTTGGCCTGGTGCAGCTCCCACACGGCGCTGGCCTGGGTGACGGTCACGTCGTCGAGGACGCCGAGGGAGCCGATGACCACGCCGCCGAGCAGCAGCCCCCGCAGGCTCACGCCCGACAGCGAGGCGGCCAGGAGGCCCGACTCCTCGTCGGCCATGCCGGTGAGGTGGGTGCCGGCCACGAAGATCCAGGCCAAGAGGCCGGTGAAGAGCAGGGCGCCGACGGTGCCGAGGACGGCGGTGGTGGTGCGGGCGTTGAGCCCGTGGGCCAGATAGAGGACGGCGAACATGATGGCCGCCGCGCCCACCACCGAGACGGCCACCGGGTTCTTGCCGACCAGGATGGCGGGGAGGATGAACCGCACCAGCACGCCGAAGCTGGCCGCCAGGCCGGCCAGGGCCATGAGCCCCCGCCACCGGCCGAAGATCACCACCGCCAGGGCGAAGAAGACGGCCAGGGCCAGGAGCGGGCCGCGGCGCTGGAAGTCGGAGAAGTACCAGCCGCCGGCGTTGGGATCGCCGGGCCGGCCGGTGCCCGCCCGTCCGACGACGATCTTGTCGCCGGCGTGGAGGACGGGGCTGTCGGCGCCCTGACCCACCTCGATGGGCACGGTCTTGTTGGTCTCCGGCCCGGCGTGGCCGGTCAGCTTGACGCTGGCCTCCTGGCAGAGCTGGGCCTTGTCGCCGGGAGCCGTGCCGGCGTCGGATCCGCCGCAGGGCTTGCGGTCGACCTTGACCACGGTGGCGTCGGCCAGCTTGGCCGGGGCGCCCATGAAGTCGGGCGTGGGCGGGTTGGCGTCGGCCGGCCAGAGGACGACGAGGCCGAGGACGGTGGCCGCCAGCAGCGGCACCACCAGCGCCAGCAGGAGGAGCCGGGCCCGGGCCTCGACCCGCGCCGGCTTCTCGTTGCCCCCGCCGTGGGAGTGCCCCATGGGGGCATTGTCACCGCCCCGGCGCCCCGACCGGGGGACCCTGCGTTTTCCCGTCGCCTCCGGCGACCCCGGCCGGCCTCCGCCGGCGCGAGGTCCGGCGCCCTCAGCCCTGGCCGGCGGCGATGGTGGCGGCGATGTCTCCGGCCCGGCTGTCGGGGGCGGGGTGGCCGTCGCGGGTGGCGGCGATGGCCGCCTCGAGCTCCTCGGCGATGCGCTCGTCGTTGGCGAACATCTCGGCCGGCTCGGCGTCGGCGAAGGCCAGGACCCCGAAGTCGACGAAGGCCTGCTGGATCGTGTCGCTCCACAGACCGATGCGCTTGACGATCGGGACCACCCGGGCGAAGAGCTGCTGGCGGTAGATCGTCATGATGTCGGACTGCTCCATGAACTCCAGGCACTCGTCGACGTCGAGGCCGAGGTTGCCGTAGAGCTCCTGGGCCAGGATGCGGTTCCGGAGGAGGTGGGCGGCCTCGATGACGAAGTCCTCGCGCTCCCGGCGCTCGGCCTCGGTCAGGTCCCGGTAGGCGTCCTGGAGGGCGAGGAGGCCGAAGGCCACGTGGCGGGCCTCGTCCTTCATGACGTAGGCGTTGAGCGAGCGGGGCAGCGGGTGCTGGGTGAAGTCGCGGATGAGTGAGAAGGCGGCCAGGGCCACGCCCTCGATCATCACCTGCATGCCGAGGTAGGTGATGTCCCAGCGGGAGTCCGACACCGTCTGGTCGAGCAGCGCGGCCAGCTCGGGATTGATGGGGTAGGCCAGCTCCAGCTTCTCCAGCAGGAACTTGTTGTAGGCCTCGACGTGGCGCGCCTCGTCCATGACCTGCGTGGCGGCGTAGAACTTGGAATCGACGTCGGGCACGGTCTGGACGATCTTGGCCGCGCAGTGGAGCGCCCCCTGCTCACCGTGGAGGAACTGCGAGTTCAGCCAGGCCGAGTAGTGGTGGCGGACGGTGTCCTTCTCCGCCCGGCTCATCTTCTCCCACGACGGCGACCCGTAGATGGGGACGTACATGTCGGGGAAGACGCCCTGGTCCTCGATGTCGAGGTCGACCGACCAGTCGATGAGGGTCTGGGCGTCCCACTGCTTGTGCTTGCCCTTCTCGTAGAGGGTCAGCAGCCGGTCCCGCGGCTCGTCGTACTCCCAGTTGAAGGCCGTCTCGGTGGTGCCCTGGACGAACCACCGGGTGGTTTCGACGGGAAGGGCGTAGTGCCGGGTCGTCATGTGTCCCCCCTCGGGTCCGGTCACCGGACGCTACCGGAGATGAGACACATCGACAACCGCCGTCTCAGGGGCCGGACGCGGACGAGGCGGCGGGACGATCCCGCCGCCTCGTCGCAGTGCCAGCCCCCAGAGGGGTCAGCTGCCGCTGCCGCTGCCGCTCCCGCTACCGCCGCCGCTACCGCCGCCGGGGCCGGGGCTCGGCTGCGTACCGCCGCCGCTGCCGCCGCCGCTGCCGCCGCCGCTGCCGCCGCCCTGGTTCGGGGCGCAGGACTTGTCGCTGGGCATCAGGAGACACATCGGGTTGGAGCCGCTGCCGCCGCCGTCGGCCGTGTGCACTTCCACGATCCGCTGGACGGTGGCCGCCACGCCCTGGGCGGGCGAGTCGTGACCGCTGTTGCCGGACTGGTGGGCGCTGGGGCTGCCGCTGCCGCCGCCGCTCCCGCCACCGCCGTCACCGGGGGGCTGCTGGCTCGGAGGGGCACAGAGCGGTGTGGCCGCCAGGGGCGTGCCGGCACAGAGCGGGTTCTGGCCGCCCCCACCACCACCGCCACCGCCGGGGCCGGGGTCGGCCACCGGGGTCACGGCACTGTGGCTGCCGCCGCTGCCACCGCTGCCCCCGTTCCCGCCGTTGCCGCCACCCTGGCTGGGCGGGGTGCAGGGCATGGACGACAGCGGGGTCCCGCACAGGGGGGACTGGCCGCCGCCGCTCCCGTCGGTCGGATGGACGGCGTGGGGCGAACCGCCGCCGCTGCCACCGCCACCGTCACCGGGTGGCTGCTGGCTGGGCGGGGCGCAGAGAGGGGTTGACGCCAGAGGGGCGCCGGCGCAGAGCGGGTTCTGGCCGCCGCCACCCCCGCCGCCGCCGCCGCTACCGCCGCCCGGGTCACCGGCGGCGAAAGCACCGGCCGCCCCGAACATGGTCATCGCCCCGGCAGCCAGCACGACGGTCAGTTTGCGACTTCGGGTGTTGAGCATCGTTCGAACTCCTTCGATCCCGGCTGAGCGCGAGCACACGGGCACCTGAGATGGATTCGGGTCGATTTGTGGCTTTTCGTCCCCTACCCCTCCCCTTCCCAGGGAAACCTCACCAGTCACTTTTCCATCAATTTCCAGCCGCCCGCCCGGGCGGCGAATTCCCGCTCAAGTCCCGGGACGGACCGGCCGAAATCACATGTATGTCATTTGGAATTACAGGCTTGTACTTTCCGATCCGGCCCCGTCCCGCCGGGGTGGCGCCGGGGGCGGCCACGGCCTGGAACGGGGTGGCCTCGCCGGGGGAGATCGGACGGCCGGGCGACCTGCCCGTCCCGGCCGGCCAGCAGTTCCGCCGCTGGGGGGCGCTGGTGGCGCTGGCGGCGATGACCCTGCCCGGCTCCGGTGCCGCCCAGGCGGCCGAGCGGCGGCCGCCGGCCGCCGTGGCCGAGACGAGCCGGTCGCGGGCGGCGGCCGGGGTGACCGGCCCGGCCGGCACCGTCCCGGGGGCGGCCTCCCCGGGCGGCCTTCCCAGTGGCGACGCCGGGGATGATGCGACCCCTGCGCCAGCGGCGCCCTGGGAGGCGGGGGTGGTGGAGGCGGACGGGAAGCCGCTCCCGACCGCCCCGCCCCCCGGCCCGGTGCCGGTGACGGGAACGCCGAAGCCCGCCACGGCGGCCCCGGCGGCGGCGGGGACGGGGGCCGCCGCCGGGGCCGCGGGCCACGCCGGCGATCTCGTCCCCGCCGAGCGGGAGTACCTCCGGCCCGTCCTCATCAGCTACGCCCAGGCCAACGGCCTGCCTGCCGATCTGGTGATGGCGCTGGCCTGGGTGGAGTCGAGCTGGCGCCGCACCGCCCTGTCGGACATCGGGGCCATCGGCGTCATGCAGCTGATGCCGGTGACGGTGACGTACGTGTCGCAGAAGCTCCTCGGGCTGAAGGGCAACCTCGACCCGTACAACGCCACCAGCAACATCCGGATGGGGACGAAGTTTCTCCGGCGCCTGCTGGACGAGAACCACGGCAACGTCCGCCAGGCGCTGATCGCCTACAACCAGGGGCTGACGTCGCTCAGGACGCAGGGCTCCTACGGCGTCGCCGAGCGCTACGCCGATCGCGTGCTGGCGCTCCGTTCGCAGTTCCGGTCGGCATGAGCGACGCCTGCAGTCCGCTCTCGCCCGGCCGCAGCGGGCCCCGGGTGCGGGGCACCCGCCGGCCGGTGGCCGTGCCGGTGCCGACCCGCCCCCGGCCGACCCGGCCGGTCCACGGCGGCCGGCACCCGGCCACGGGCTGGCCTCCCCCGGGCTGGCACCCGTCGATGGGTCCCCGCCGGGGATAGGGGTTCCGGGCGGGTCGGGGTCTGGCGGGCCCTCGGCCCGCCCGGGGCAAGCCGGGCGGTCAGCGCACGGCGGCGTAGCGGGCCAGCGCGACCCGCCGCTCGTCGGCGTGGTCGACGATCGGCCCCGGATAGCCGCCGGGCGGGCCGCCGGGCAGCGTCCACGGCCGGTGGACGGCACCGCCCCCGACCGCGGCCAGCTCGGGGACCCAGCGGCGGACGTAGTCGCCGTCGGGGTCGAACTTCTCCCCCTGGAGGACGGGGTTGAAGACCCGGAAGTAGGGCGCCGGGTCGGTGCCGGTCCCGGCCACCCACTGCCAGCCGTGCTGGTTGCTGGCCAGGTCGCCGTCGACGAGGAGCCGCATGAAGTGGCGGGCGCCCCGGCTCCAGTCGAGGTGGAGGTCCTTCACCAGGAAGCTGGCCACGATCATGCGGACCCGGTTGTGCATCCAGGCCTCGGCGCTCAGCTGGCGCATGCCGGCGTCGACGATGGGGTAGCCGGTGCGGCCCTCGGCCCAGGCGGCGAAGCGCCGGTCGGCCTCCGGGCCCTCGTCGACCTCCATGGCGGCCATGGCCGGCTGCAGCGAACGGCGGGCGCTGTCGGGCCGGTGGAAGAGGACGTCGGCATAGAACTCCCGCCAGGCCAGTTCCCGGCGGAACACCTCCTCGCCCCTCGTCCGCCCGAGGCGGTCGAGCACCTGGCGGGGGTGCAGGCACCCGAACCGGAGGTAGGGCGACAGCCGGGACGTGCCGTCCCGGCCGGGGAGGTCGCGCTCGTCGCCGTAGCGGCCGGCGTGGCCGAGGAAGGCGGCCAGACGGCGGGCGGCGGCCGCTTCCCCCGGCGCCGGAAGCTCGGCCGCCGGCCGGTCCTTCGGCCGGCCGGCCCGGCGGCCGACCGGTCCGGCCACCGTGGTGAGCGGCGGCGGGGCGATCGGCGGGAGCCATCCGATGCGGCGCCAGGCCCGGTAGAAGGCCGAGTAGACCCGGTAGGGATCGCCGGCCTTCGACCGGACGGTCCCGGGGGCGACGGCGTAGGCCGAACCGCAGGGCTCGAACCGGCGGCCGTCGTCCCGGAGGGCCCGGCCCACCGCCTCGTCGCGGGCCCGGCCGTAGGGGCCGAAGTCGTGGGCGGCGAACACGGCGCCGGCCTTCACCCGCCGGGCCAGCCCGGGGATCGCCTCGGCCGGGTCGCCGGCCACGATCGTCAGCCGGCCGTCGAGGGCGGCGTCGAGGGCGTCGAGGCAGCCGGCCAGGAAGGCCGTGCGGGCGGCGCCGGCCGGTCGGAGCAGGGCCGGGTCGAGCACGAAGACGGGAAACGTCTCTGCGCCCCCGGCCTCGGCGACGGCGGCGGCGAGCGCCGGGTTGTCGGCCACCCTCAGGTCGCGCCGGAACCACATGATCGTGGGAGCCATCGCCGCCAGCCTGCCCGCTTCCGCCGCCCCGGACCCACTCGGTTCGTCCGGGGCCGGGGTCAGCCGACGATCGCCAGCCGGGAGGGAGCGGCCGGCGGCACCGGCGGCAGGGCGAGGGGGGCGGCGCCGGGGGTGATGCTGCCGAGGACGGCGGGGCGGCGGGCGCCGGTGCAGGACGGGACGTTGCCGGGGAGGCCGTGCCAGGTCAGGAAGCCGAGGACGGCGAAGGCGTAGGCCTCCTTGGCCGCCGACGGGATCCCGAAGTCGTCGATGGTCCGGAGGCGGGCGGGGGCCAGCCGGTCGGCCAGCGCCCGCATCAGGACGGGGTTCTCGGTGCCCCCGCCCGAGGCGACGACCTCGGCCACGCCGTGCCGGCGGCACTCGGCAGCGGCGACCTCGGCGGCGTGGGCCGTGAGCGTGGCCACGAGGTCGTCGGCGGCGAGGTCCCGGCCGAGCTCGTCGAGGGCCGCCTCGGTGAAACCGTGGTGGTAGCGCTCCTTCCCGGTGGTCTTCGGCGGCGGCTGGGCGAGGAAGAAGTCGTCGAGGAGCAGGGCCAGCAGCGCTCCGTCGACCGTGCCCCGGGCCGCCCGGGCCCCGCCGCGGTCGTAGACCTCGGCGCCCCCCGTGGAGGCCACGACGGCGGCGTCGATGAGGGCGTTGGCCGGGCCGGCGTCATAGGCGATCGGCGCCGGCCGGGCCGGGCCGGTGGCAGGCGGCACCACCGTCAGGTTGGCGATGCCGCCGAGGTTCAGCGCGGCGCGGACCGGGCCGGAGCCGGCGCCGAGGAGCAGGACGTCGAACAGGGCGACGAGCGGCGCGCCCTGGCCGCCGGCGGCGACGTCGGCGCTGCGGAGGTCGGAGACGACCGGCAGGCCGGTCCGTTCGGCGATCCAGGCCGGGCGGCCGATCTGGAGGGTGCCGTTGACCCGGCCGTCGCCGCCGACCCAGTGGAAGACCGTCTGGCCGTGGGCCACCACCAGCGCCGCGTCGGGGTGGCGGTGCCGCGCCGCCTCGGCGGCGGCGGCGAAGGCCTGCCCGACGGCGGTGTCGAGGCGGCAGACCGCCTCCATCGTCGTGGGATTCGGCGGCAGGGCCGCCCGGAGGCCGGCGGCCAGCCCGTCGGGATAGGGCGTGGTGCAATGGCCGAGCGGGGTCAAGCGGAGCCCGTCGCCGTCGAGGGCGAGGTCGGCGGCGGCGGCGTCGATCCCGTCCATCGACGTTCCCGACATCAGCCCGATGACGATCACGGGCCGGACAGGGCCCGCCGCACCGCTCCCCCGGACGCGTCGAGGCGGCGCCGGGCGGCGGCGGGGTCGAGGCCGGCGAGGAGGGCCACGATGGCCGTCTTCACCTCGCCGTCGGCGGCGGCGAGGGCGGCGGCGGCTTCGGCGGGGGAGCACCCGGCGGCGGTGGCCACGATGCGGCGGGCCCGGTCGACGAGCTTCTCGCTGCCGGCCGAGACGTCGACCATCAGGTTGCCGAAGGTGCGGCCGAGGCGGACCATGACCGCCGTCGAGATGGTGTTGAGCACGAGCTTCTGGGCCGAGCCGGCCTTGAGCCGGGTGGAGCCGGCGATGACCTCGGGGCCGACGACGACCTCGACGGCGTGGTCGGCGGCGGCCGAGACCAGCGACCCCGGATGGCAGGACAGGCCCACGGTGAGGGCGCCGGCCTCCCGGGCGGCGGCCAGGGCCCCGAGCACGTACGGCGTCCGGCCGCTGGCGCTGATGCCCACGACGGCGTCGGACGGGCCGGCGCCGAGGGCGGCCAGCTCGGCGGCGCCGGTGGCGGCGTCGTCCTCGGCGCCCTCCCGGGGCTTCGTCACCGCCCCCGGGCCGCCGGCCAGGAGGGCGACGACCTTGCCGGCGGCGTTGAACGTCGGGCCGCACTCGGCGGCGTCGAGCACGCCCATCCGCCCGGCGGTGCCGGCGCCGACGTAGACGATGCGCCCGTCCGGCCGGGCCGTGAGCCGGGCCACGACGGCGTCGATGGCGGTGGCGATCTGCGGCGCGGCCCGGCGCACCGCCGCCGCCACCACCGCCTCCTCCGAGGCCATGAGCCGGACCAGCTCCTGCGTCGGTCGCAGGTCGAGATCGGCCAGCTCCGGCCGGACGCGCTCCGTCACCAGCCCGCCGAGGTCGAACGGCGCCTCCGGCCCCGGCGGGGGCGCTGACGCCCCCGGACCCCACCGCTCGCTCCCGGCGCCGGCGGTCATCGCCCCGCAGAGGACCTCCCACACCCGGTCGGGGTCCTTCGTCCCGAGGTAGCTCATGTGGCCGCACGCTTCGTAGCCCCAGGTCCACAGGTCGTCGACGCCGGCCGCCCGGGCGGCGGCGACGGCGGCCCGGATGTCGCCGGCGTCGTCGGGGCCGAGGCGGAAGCCCTGGATCCAGATCTGCGGTTCGATGCCGGCGGCGGCGGCCTGCTGCGCCACCCGTTCGGAGAACTCGGTGACGAAGGGCACGACCGGCTCGCCGAAGGCCTGCCAGTAGGGGTCGGTGGCCAGCGTGGCCACGCCGGGGAGGCGGGCCACCGCCGACCAGTCGGCCAGGCCGTGGGACCCGGTGGTGTGGGGCAGGAGGCAGACGGTGCTCGACGCCCCGAGGCCGGCGACGTAGGCGGCCAGCTCACCGAGGAACTCGACCAGGCACCGCTCCCGGAAGACCCGGACCTCGGCGGTCAGCTCGGCCGGCATGTCGTCGTCGCCGGTCTCGTCGCACCAGCGCTGCACGCAGCGGGGGCAGCGGCAGCCCCACCGCTCCGCCGGCTCGTCGAAGTGGGCGGGGTGGGCCCAGTGCGGCTCGTCCCAGAAGATGCGGTCGGCGCCGGTCTCCACCGCGGCGGCGGCCCACGACCGGACGAACGCCCGGTAGGCCTCGGAGTTGAGGCAGCCGGCGGCCACCGGCCGGCCGGAGTCGAGGACCTGGCCGACGTGGGGGTGGTTGGCCACGAACAGGCTCTCGGCCTCGCCGCCGAACGTGCGCCCGACGCCCCACGGTCCGACCTGGACGAACAGCCCGGCAGCGTGGGAGATCTCCACGATCCGGCCGAGCGTGTCCCGGTAGTAGGTGAGGTCGTTCTCGCTCATCGTGTGGAGCACGCCGGTGAAGCCGCGGGCGGCCAGGTCGTCCATGTCGGCGGCGACGTGGCGCAGGATCCGGTTGCCGAAGTAGGAGACGCCGATGGGCATGACCGCAGAGTCTGCCGCGCCGTCAGCCGGTGACCGAGCCGGCCACCATCCCCGTGGTGAGGCGGCGGTGGACGGCCAGGAAGAACAGCACCACCGGAACGGTGAACAGGACGCTGGCGGCCATGATCAGGCCCCAGTCGGCCTGCTCCTGGCCGACGAAGGCCGACAGGGCCACCGGCAGCGTCCGCAGGCTCTCCTTCTTCAGGAAGGTGAGGGCGAAGAGGAACTCGTTCCAGGCGGCGATGAAGGAGAAGATGGCCGTGGCCGCCAGACCGGGCCCGGCCAGGGGGAAGATGACCCGGACCATGGCGGCGAACCGGGTGGCGCCGTCGGTCATGGCCGCCTCCTCGAGGTCCCTGGGGATCGTCTCGAAGAAGCTTCGCAGGAGCCAGACGGCCAGCGGCGTCGTGAAGCTCAGGTAGGCGATGACGAGGCCGAGCCAGGAGTCGAGCAGCCCGAGGGCCTTCATCACCACGAACAGCGGGATGAGCAGCACGACCAGCGGGAACATCTGCACGGCCATGACCATCAGCAGCAGGTAGCGGCGCAGGGGCAGATCGAAGCGGGCCAGCGCGTAGCCGGCCAGCGCCGCCACGGCCACGCCGGCCACCGTCGTCCCGCTGGCCACGATCACCGAGTTGCGCAGCGCCCGGGCGAAGCCGGCGTGCATCACGTCGGTGTAGCGGTGGAACTGGGGATGGGCCGTCCACAGCGCCGGCGTGCGGCGCAGGATCTCCCCGTCGGGCTTGAGCGACGTGAGCAGCATCCAGGCGAAGGGCGCCACGGCGAACAGGCCCACGACCACGGCCGCGGCGTAGAGGGCCACCGTGGTGGCCGGCCGGCGCCTCATCGGGGCGCGAATTCCTCTCGGGCCAGCCGGCCGTAGGCCAGCGTCATGACCAGCAGGACGGCGAAGAGGGCCACGGCCAGGGCGGCGGCGCTGCCGAGGTGGAGGCGGGCGAAGGCCTCCCGCCACACGGTGACGGCGGCCAGCTCGGTGGACCGGTAGGGGCCGCCGCCGGTCATGACGTAGACCTGGTCGAAGATCTTGAAGTCCCAGATGGTCGACACCACCACCAGCGTGAGGAGCAACGGCTTGAGCATCGGCAGGATCACGTGGCGGAGCATCTGCCCGGGGCCGGCGCCGTCCATGCGGGCCGCCTCCTTCACGTCGGGGGGAATCGACTGCAGGCCGGCCAGCAGCGACAGCGCCACGAAGGGGAACGACTGCCAGACGACCACGACGCCGACGGCCACGAAGGCCGGGATGCGGTCGTTGAACCACGAGAACCCGGTGAAGTCGTGGCCGAGGTGCGACAGCGTCCAGTTCACCAGGCCGTACTGGTCGTCGAACATCCAGCGCCACACCACGCCGGCCGCCACCCGGGGGACGGCCCAGGGCAGCAGCACCAGCACGCCCAGCAGGCCCCGGCCCCGGAACGGCTGGTCGAGGAGGAGGGCCACCGCCAGCCCGGCGGCCATGGTGGCGGCCACGCAGGCGACGCCGAACACGCCCGTCGTGAGGAAGACCTCCCGGAGGTGGGCGTCGGTCAGCAGATGGCGGTAGTTGTCGAGGCCGACGAAGCGGCTCTGGCCCGACGCCAGGTAGGGGAGCCCGGCCGAGCGGAACGACAGCCAGACGGTGCGGCCGACCGGGTAGACGACGAGCCCGAAGACGACGAGGAGGGCCGGGGCGAGCAGGAGCCAGGGAAGGATCTTCTGGTCGAACGTCCGGGCCGACGGCCGGAGCCGCCGGCGCGCCTCAGCCACTGAAGGCCGCATCCATCGTCTTGGCCACCGCGGCCAGGGCCTGACCCGCCGTCTTCTTGCCCGCCATCACCTGCTGCACGGCCGACGTGAACAGGCCGTCGGCTTCGAAGCTGCCCCACTCCCGGGTCGGGGGGTAGGGCCGGGAGTGGTCCGCCAGCTGGGCGGTGAACGTCCGGTACAGCGGATCGGCGGGGGTGGCGCCGGCGATGGCGTCGCGCCGGCCGGGGAGAAAGCCGATCTTCCCGGTGAAGGCCGCGACCCGGGCGGGGTCGAGGAGGAAGGCGATGTAGCGGCGGGCCAGCGCCTCCTTCTTCGTGCCGTTGAAGACGACGAGGTGGCTGCCGCCGGCGAAGGTGTCGCGGTCGCCGCCGGGGCCGGCCGGGAGCAGCGCCGTGCCGACCTTGCCGGCCAGCTCCGGGTGGGCGGCCAGCACCGCCCGGAGGTCCCAGGCGCCGCCGATCATCATGGCCAGGTTTCCGGCCTCGAAGGCCTGGCGGACGTCGCGGGCGTTCCACGACAGCGCCCCGGCGGGGGCGAAGTGCTCGGTGCGGTAGAGGTCGGCGTAGAACTGCACGGCGGCCACCGCCTTCGGCGACGTGAGGTCCGACCGCCAGACGCCGTCCCGGCGGCTGGCGATCTCGCCGCCGTTCTGCCACACCATCGGCAGGACGTAGTGCTCGGCGTTGCCGGCCACGCCGAAGGCGGCCAGGGCGGTGTGGTCGCGGACGGCCCGCCCGACCCTGAGCAGCTCGTCCCACGTGGACGGGACCGGCTGGCCGAGGGAGGCCAGGACGTCGCTGCGGTAGATGAGGGCCCGGGCGCCGGCGTACCAGGGGACGCCGTAGACCTTGCCGTCGACGGTGGCGCCGTCGACCAGGCTCTGGACGTAGCCGGCGCCGACGTCGGCCGGCTCGAGGGCGCCGATGTCGCCGAACTCCGGCGTCCAGGTGCTGCCCATCTCGGCCACGTCGGGCACCTGGCCGCCGCCGATGGCGGTGACGAACTGGTCGTGGGCGCTGGCCCAGGGCACGAACTGGATCTGGACCCGGTCGCCGGGGTGGGCGGCCTCGAAGTCGCCGGTGGCGCCGGTCAGGAAGGTCCGCAGGTCGGGCGATCCCGGCTCCATGATCCACACCCGGAGCGGGCCGGTGGCCGACGTCCCCCGGCCGGACGGGGTGAGCCGGCCGCAGCCGGGGACCAGGGCGACGACCAGCGCCAGGAGCAGGGCGCGGCGCATCAGGCGCTGACCGCCGGGCGGCGGGCCCGGGTGGAGTCGAACACGAGGCCGGACAGCGCGCCCCGGGCGGCGGGGGCGGCCAGGCGGGCGGCGCCGGTCAGGGCGTCGGCGGCGGGCGGCATCAGGTCGGCGGCGGGGAACGTGGCGCGGATCCGGGCCAGGAACGGGTCGAGGAGAAGGGCCTCGGGGGCGGACCACAGGCCGCCGACCCAGGAGACGGCGACGGGCGCCGGGCGCTCGGGGTACAGCCGGCGGGCGCAGGCCACGGCCGAGTCGGCCAGGGCGGTGGCCGCCTCCAGCCAGATGTAGCGGGCGATGTCGTCGCCCTCGCCGGCGGCCTCGGCCACCTGGACCGAGAACGAGGCGATGGCCGCCACCGGGCCGGCGCCGGCCCGGGCGGCGAGCTCGGGCAGCTGGTCGAGGGGGCCGATGTCGCGCTCGACGAGCCGGGCCAGCACCGGCGAGCCGCCGCTGCGGCCGTCGTGGGCCCGCAGGGCGGCGTCGAGCCCCCGCCGCCCGATCCAGAACCCGCTGCCGGCGTCGCCCAGGAGGTGGCCCCACCCGTCGACGCAGGCCACGGCGCTGTCGAAGGCCCAGGCCCCGCCGGCCGGGCCCGCCCCACCCACGCCGACCCCCCCCGGGCCCCGGCCGCCGGGCCCCACGGCCCCCGGCCCGTACCGGCCGGTGCGGCCGGCCGGCGGCGAGGCGGCGGGCGGGCGGCCGTCGACCTCGGGGATCTTCACCGGGACGGCCCCGAAGGCCACGGCACCGGTTCCGGCCACGACGACCACGCCGCCGTCAGGGTCGGGGAGGGCACCGGCGTGGGCGGCGACGACGTCACCGCAGAGGGCGACCCGGCCGGCACCGAGGCGGTCGTGGAGGCGGGCGGCGACGGCGACGGCCACGTCCCTCGCCCCCAGCAGGCCGGCCAGGCCGGCCGAGACCGTCTCGACCCGGCCGACCTCGTGGCGGGCGGCGGCGGCCATGACGACCGCCGAGGCGATCGTGGCGGCCAGGGCGTCGACGATCCCGTCGGCCGCCGCCGGGCCGCCCAGCGGCGGGATCCCGGACCCTTCGGCGACGGGGCCCGGGCGGCCGTCGGCGCCGACGACCGCCGCCCGGCAACGGCTGCGCCCCCCGTCGACCGCCACCAGGCTCCCCATGCGCGCACCTCGTCCTCAGCCGCACCTCCCGGACCCACCGATCGGGCCCGGAGTTGGCGCTCAGTGCCGGTATAGCGCAGTCGGGCCGCCGGCCGGGGGGACCGCCGCCCGCGGCTCAGGTCGTCCTCATCAGGGCGGCGCCGGTCCGGGCGCCGGGATCGTGGCAACCTGCTGGAATGCCCGCCGTGAGTTCGGCCCTGCAGGGCGTCGAGCAGTGGCCGGTGCGGACGGCCGCCGTCGGCGTGACGTCGGCCACCGCCACCCTGGCGTCGACCGGTCCCCTCGACCGGGCCCTGCCGCTGGCGTCGGTCACCAAGCTGCTCACGGCCATGGCCGTGCTGGTGGCGGTGGAGGAGGAGACCCTGGCCCTCGACGACCCGGCCGGGCCGGAGGGATCGACGGTCGCCCACCTGCTGGCCCACGCCTCGGGCCTGGGGCTCGACGGCGCCCGCATCACCCTGCCGGGGCGGCGCCGGATCTACTCCAACGCCGGGTTCGGCATCCTGGGCGAGGTGCTGGCCGCCCGGGCCGGGATCCCCTTCGAGGACTACGCCACCGAGGCCGTCCTCCAGCCGCTCGGGATGAGCGGAACCCGCATCGCCGGGCACCCCGGCTGGGGGGCGGTCGGCCCGGCCGCCGATCTGCTGGCCCTCGGCCGGGAGCTGCTCGCCCCCCGGGTCCTCAGCCCGGCCATGCTGGCCCGGGCCACCACGGTGGCCTTCCCCGGCCTCGACGGCGTGCTCCCCGGCTTCGGCCGGCAGCGGCCCAACGACTGGGGACTGGGCTTCGAGCTGCGGGACGGCAAGGCGCCCCACTGGACCGGCCCGGCGAACTCGCCCGCCACCTTCGGCCACTTCGGGCGGTCGGGCACGTTCCTCTGGGTCGACCCGATCGCCGGGCTGGCCTGCGCCGCCGTCACCGACCGCGACTTCGGACCGTGGGCCGCCGAGGCCTGGCCGCGACTGTCCGACCAGGTGCTGGCTAGTTTCGGAGGGAGCGATTCGTAGGGCCGGCCCGGCAGCGGGGCCCGCCGTGTGTGACGATCTTCGGGCACACCTCAACGAGGAGGGTGGTTGGAGCAGTTCTCCGTGACCGCGGCGCACGACGCCGAGGCCCCGGGCGCAGCGGCCGAGGCCGGGCCCCCGGGTGCCCCCGAGGCGGCGGCCGGTCCCCGGCGCCGCCGGTCGCGGCTGGGCCTGCGGGCCCGGGCCACGGTGGCCTTCGGCTGCGTCGCCCTCGTGCTGTCGGCCACCCTGGCCACGATGGCCTACGAGCTGACGCGGAGCTACCTGATCGAGCAGCGCCAGAGCACGGCCGTCCGTCAGGCCTACGTCAACGCCCGGCTGGCCCGGTCGGTGCTGCGCACGCCCGACCCCGACGTCCCCACGATCCTGGCCTCGCTCCAGACGAGCTCGGGCTCGGTGGCCGTGCTCAACTACCAGGACCGCTGGTTCGCCAGCAAGGTCGGCATCGGCCCCAACGCCGTGCCCGCCGACCTGCGCAAGAAGGTGCTGGCCGGCGCGGTCGGGCGGCAGCGCTTCACCCTCGACGGCGACCCCCAGGTGGCGGTGGGCGTGCCGCTGCCGGCGGTCGACGCCTTCTACTTCGAGTTCTCCCCCATGGCCGAGCTGGAGCGGTCGCTGGCGCTCCTCGCCCGGGCGCTGGCCTTCGGCGCCGCCATCACCGCCCTGGGCGGGGCGGCCGTCGGCCGCTACGCCTCCAGCCGGGTGCTGCGGCCGCTGCGGGGCGTGGCCTCGGCGGCGTCGCGCATCTCCCACGGCGCCCTCGACACCCGCCTCGACGCCAAGGGCGACCCCGACCTCACCCCGCTGATCGCCTCCTTCAACGAGATGGTCGACGCCCTCCAGGACCGCATCGACCGGGAGGCCCGCTTCGCCTCCGACGTCAGCCACGAGTTGCGGACCCCGCTGGCCGCCATCGGCTCGGCGGTCAACATCGTGCGCCGCCGCCGCCACTCGCCGGAGGAGGCGGCGGCCGCCCTCGACGTGCTCGAGCAGCAGATCGAGAGCTTCCAGAAGCTGGTGCTCGACCTGCTGGAGATCTCCCGGCTGGAGTCGGGCACGGCCCGGCTGGAGCGCGAACCGGTGGAGCCCGACCGCTTCGCCCGGTCGGTGCTGACGTCGACCGGGCGGGCGTCGGTGCCGCTCGGGGTGGAGCCCGGCGCCCCCAAGGAGGCGATGGTCGACCCCCGCCGGCTGTCGCAGATGCTCGTCAACCTGCTCGACAACGCCGACCGCTACGCCGGAGGCCCGACGGCGCTGATCGTGTCGGGCAACGAGAGCGTCGTGCGCTTCGCGGTGGAGGACCGCGGCCCCGGCGTCCCCGAGCACGAGCGCCACCACATCTTCGAGCGCTTCGCCCGGGGGGAATCCTCGGCGCTGCCCGGCGCCGGCGACGGCACGGGCCTCGGCCTGTCGCTGGTGGCCGAGCACGCCCGCCTCCACCACGGCCACGTGTGGGTCGAGGAGCGGGTCGGCGGCGGCGCCCGCTTCGTCGTCGAGCTGCCGCTGGTGGAGTACGGGCCGGCCGGCATGCCCTCGCCCCCGCCGCCGGAGCGGGCGGCGACCCGCCCGGCCGGCCCCCCGGACGGGACGGCCCGCCCGGACGGGAGGGCCGAGTGAGGGCCCGCCGCCCGGCCCTGGCCCTGGCCCTGGCGCTGGCGCTGGCCGTCCCGGCCGCCCTGACCGGGTGCGGGATCCCGCCCGACGACCACGCCACGCTGGCCGCCCCCGGCTCGGTTCCCTTCGACCTGCTGGGCCAGGTGCCGTCGGCCACCACGACCACGCTGATCGTCGCCCCGACGGAGAAGGCCACGATCTTCCTGGTGCAGGGCGAGCGGCTGGCGCCCGTCCAGCGGGAGCTGCCGGCGCCGGTCTCGGTGCAGTCGGTGCTGGAGGCGCTGGCCGCCGGGCCGACGGCCACCGAGGTGCAGCTCGGGCTGCGGACCGCCCTCCTCAGCCCCAACCTCATGAACTCCGGCGGGGTGAGCGGCGGCATCGCCACCGTCGACCTCGGCCAGCCCTTCACCGAGATCGCCGGCCGGGACCAGATCGTGGCCCTGGCCCAGATCGTCTCGACGGTGACCGGCCTCCCCGGCGTGGGCCGGGCCAAGTTCACCCTCGACGGCCAGCCCGTCGGCGTCCTGCGGGGCGACGGGGCGGTGACGACGGACTCCGTGTCCCGTGACGACTACGCCACGCTGGCGCCCGTCCCCATCGGATAAGGGGGCTCTCAGCGCACCGGGGGTAGAGTCGCCGCGCTTCGATCATCGACCTGGGGAGGGCCGAATGCGCAAGGGACGTCTGATGGTGGCCGTCGGGATGCTGGGGCTCGGGTCGTACCTGGCCCTGCCGGCCGCCCACGCCGCCGAAACCAAGATCCACACCGCCATGGACGGGAGCCAGGAGAATCCCGCCGGCGATCCCGACGGCCAGGGCACGGCCGACATCACGCTCAACGACGCCACCAACCAGGTCTGCTACGAGTTCCACTACACCAACATCGGCAAGCCGACGCTGGCCCACATCCACGCCGGGGCCAAGGGCGTGTCGGGGCCGCCGGCCGTCGACCTCCAGTACGGCAAGAACGGCGACAAGGGCTGCGTCTCGGCCGACCCCACCACGCTGGCCAACATCAAGAAGAACCCGGCCGGCTACTACGTCAACATCCACACCGACGAGTACCCCAAGGGCGCCATCCGGGGTCAGCTGGGCTAGGGCCTAGACGTCGCGCCGGTCGTCGAGGAACGGGTAGCGCTTCCGGGTCTCGGCCACCACGGCCGCGTCGACGTCGGCCAGGAGGATCGTCTCGCCGCCGGCCCCGGCGGCGAGCACCTCGCCGAGCGGATCGACGATGCGGCTGTCACCGGCGTAGGCGAGCCCACCGCCCTCGCCGACCCGGTTGACGCCGACGACGTAGGCCTGGTTCTCGATGGCCCGGGCCACCAGCAGCGCCTGCCAGTGGCTGCGCCGGGCGGCGGGCCAGTTGGCCACCACGACGTAGCAGTCGGTGCCCCGGGCCTCGGCCCAGAACTCGTCGGCGAAGCGCAGGTCGTAGCACACGAAGGGCGTGACCCGGACGCCCTCGACGTCGACGGTCACCCGCCGGGCGCCGGCACCGTAGTGCTCGTGCTCGCCGGAGTAGGTGAACGGGTGGATCTTGTCGTAGTGCTCCAGCTGGCCCGACGGGCCGGCCAGGAGCAGGCGGTTGACCGGCCGGCCGCCGCCGGCGGGCCGGATCGGCACCGAGCCGGCCAGCCACACGTCGAGCTCGGCGGCCTGGGTCCGGAGGAACTCGGTGCTCCGGCCCCCCTCCGGTTCGGCCACCCGCCCGGGCTCCATGGAGAAGCCGGTGGGGAACATCTCGGTGAGCACCACGAGGCGGGCGCCGGCCCCGGCGGCCGCCCGGAGCTGCGGTTCGAGGTGGGCCAGCGTGGCGCCGGCGTCCTCCCAGACGACGTCGTGCTGGAGGGCGGCGACCTTCACGGCCGGCGCAGGCCCTTGAGCCGGGCGGCGGCTTCGGCCAGGACCTCGGGGCGCTTGCAGAAGGCGAAGCGGACCAGCGTGCGGCCGGCGTCGGCGTCGTCGTAGAAGACCGACATCGGCACGGCCACCACGCCGACCCGCTCGGGGAGGCCGAGGCAGAACTCGACCCCGTCGGTGGCGCCGACGGAGGCGGCGTCGGTCACGACGAAGTAGGTGCCCTGGGACCGGAAGGTGGTGAGGCCGGCATCGCCCAGACCCTCGACGAGGAGGTCGCGCCGTTCGGCCAGGCCGGCGGCGAGGTCGGCGTAGTACGACGGCGGCAGGCCGAGGGCCACGGTGGCGGCGTGCTGGAACGGTGTCGCCCCGGAGTACGACAGGTACTGCTTGGCCGTGCGGACGGCGGCGATCAGGTCGGCCGGCCCGCAGGCCCAGCCGACCTTCCAGCCGGTGAAGGAGAACGTCTTGCCGTGGCTGGAGATCGTGACGGTGCGCTCGGCCATGCCCGGCAGCGTGGCCAGCGGGATGTGGCGGGCGCCGTCGTAGACGAGGTGCTCGTAGACCTCGTCGGTCACGGCCACGAGGTCGTGCTCGACGCAGAGCCGGGCCACCGCACCGAGCTCGTCGGCGCCGAGCACCCGGCCGGTCGGGTTGTGGGGGGAGTTGAGCAGCAGCAGGCGGGTCCGCGGCCCGACGGCGGCGGCCAGGGCGGCGGGGTCGAGGGCGAAGTCGGGCGCCCGGAGCGTGACGACGCGGCGCTGCGCCCCGGCCATGGCGATGGTGGCGGCGTAGGAGTCGTAGTAGGGCTCGAGCGTGACGACCTCGTCGCCCGGCTCGCACAGGCCGAGGACGGCGGCGGCGATGGCCTCGGTGGCCCCCATGGTGACGACGACCTCGGTGTCGGGGTCGTGCTCCAGGCCGTAGCAGCGGCGCTGGTGGTCGGCGATCGCCTGGCGCAGCGCCGGCAGCCCCGGCCCCGGCGGGTACTGGTTGTGCCCGGCCCGGATGGCGGCCACGGCCGCCTCGGCCACCTCGGCCGGCCCGTCGGTGTCGGGGAAGCCCTGCCCCAGGTTGATCGAACCCGTCCGCACGGCCAGGGCCGACATCTCGTTGAAGATCGTGGTCGTGAAGGGCTGGAGGTGGGCGCCCATGCCTCTGCGCATGGCCATCGAGCCTACGGCGCAGGCCTTCAGAACTTGGCCAGCTGGCCCCGCATCGCCCCGTCGGGGTGCTCGGCGCTGTGGACGTTGACGTAGTACTGGCCGGGGTCGGCGATGAGCTTGGCGGCGGTGCCGGCCGGCAGGTCGACGCACGACTTGGCCTCGAGGGCCGATTCCCCCTCCGTGAACGACGGCTTGAGGTCGACCACCGGCGGGCCGGAGGCGCCCACGGCGCCCTGGTGGATGTGGGCCATCGTCGGCTTCTCCCCCATCGTGACCCGCAGGGTGTAGCAGCCCTGCGTGGCGCCGACGTCGATGAGGAGGGCGCCGACGCCGTCCTTCACGCCCGGCCCGGGCACCTCGTCGGCGCCGGTCAGCCGGGCCTTCAGGCTGACGGACTGGCCGTCGTTCTTCACGCCGGGCCCGGCGGTACCGGTGGTGGTGACCTTGGTCTGCTGGTGGCCGCCGCCACCACCGCAGGCCCCGAGGACGGCGGCGAGGGCGGCAGCGGCCAGCGGACGGGCGGGACGCATGGTCGAAAATCCTGACACGCCGCTGGGCACAATGACGGCATGCTCCTGGCCGAGATCGTCGACGTGTCGGGCCGCGTCAAGGCCACGCCGGCCCGCACGGCCAAGATCGCGGCGCTGGCCGGACTGCTCCGCCGCCTCGATCCCGACGAGGTCGAACCGGCCGTCGGCTTCCTGGTCGGCGAACCCCGCCAGGGCCGGATCGGCGTGGGCTGGGCGACGGTCGCCGGCCGCCTCACGGCCCACCGGGCCGGCGCAGCGGCGCCCGGGCCGGGCGGGACGCCGGGCGAGCCGATCACCGTCGGCGAGGTCGACCGGGCGCTGACCGAGGTGGCCGCCACCACCGGCAGCGGGTCGGTCGGGGCCCGGGCCGCGCTCCTCGACTCGCTGCTGGCCCGGGCCACGGCGGCCGAGGCGGACTTCGTCGCCGACCTGCTGACCGGCGGCCTGCGGCAGGGGGCCCTGGAGGGGGTGATGGCCGAGGCGGTGGCCAGGGCGGCGGACGTGCCGGCCGCCGCAGTCCGGCGGGCCAGCATGCTGGCCGGGGACCTCGGCCACGCCGCCGCCGTGGCCCTCACCTCGGGCCGGGCGGGGCTGGAGGCGATCGGGCTGGAGGTGCTGCGGCCCGTCCAGCCGATGCTGGCCTCGACGGCGGCCGACGTCGACGACGCCCTCGCCGGGCTGGGCCGGGCGTCGGTGGAGTGGAAGCTCGACGGCATCCGCCTCCAGGTCCACAAGCGGGGCGGGGAGGTGCGGATCTTCACCCGGAACCTGAACGACATCACCGACCGGATGCCGGAGGTGGTCGACATCGTCGGCCGGCTCCCGGCCGGGCAGGTGGTGCTGGACGGGGAAGCCCTGACGATGACCGACGAGGCCCGGCCCCAGCCGTTCCAGGACACGATGAGCCGGGTCGGCCGCCGCACCGGCGAGCCGGCGGCCACCGTCGCCCCCCACTTCTTCGACTGCCTCCACCTCGACGGCGAGGACCTGCTCGACCGGCCGCTGCTGGAGCGCCTCGCCGCCCTGGAACGGGTGGCCGGGCCGTGGCGCATCCCCGGCGAGGTGACCGGCGACCCGGCGGCGGCCGCCGAGGTGCTCCGGGCGGCCCTGGCCGCCGGCCACGAGGGCGTCGTGGTCAAGGGAGCCGGGTCCCGCTACGAGGCCGGCCGGCGGGGCAAGTCGTGGCGCAAGGTCAAGGTGGCCCGCACCTTCGACCTCGTGGTGCTCGGCGCCGAATGGGGCCACGGCCGGCGCCAGGGCTGGCTGTCGAACCTCCACCTCGGCGCCCGCGATCCCCGCACCGGCGGGTTCGTCATGGTCGGCAAGACGTTCAAGGGAATGACGCAGAAAACCCTTGAGTGGCAGACCCAGCGGTTCCTGGAGCTCGAGACTCGACGGGAAGGCATCACTGTCTTCGTCCGACCTGAAGTGGTGGTCGAGATCGCCCTCGATGGCGTCCAGGTCTCCACACGTTATCCCGGAGGCGTTGCTCTCCGCTTTGCCCGGGTGAAGCGGTACCGAGAGGACAAATCGCCTGCCGAGGCGGACACGATCGATTCGTGTCAACGGCCAAGTAGCGGTCCCCGCTGGTGGCCAGGAGAAGTCCCCACCTCCTCGGGGTTGTTCAGTTAGTCGTCGGTCTGCTTTGGCTTCTTCCTCCTTCCGTTGGCCCGCGCCTCT
>Ga0070741_10004038_pt1 | contig 34970 bp, 35 predicted proteins | sample Coa_R1_4_FD_66440 | JGI IMG/M metagenome (GOLD analysis project Ga0070741, IMG submission 66440) | Surface soil microbial communities from Centralia Pennsylvania, which are recovering from an underground coalmine fire - Coalmine... | ecosystem: Environmental > Terrestrial > Soil > Unclassified ... | reverse complement strand
GGCCGAGTGCCGGCCTCGCGTTCTCGCTGATCGGTGTTGGAGCGGCACTCACGGCCATCCTCGAGACCGAGAAGCGGCGGCACAAGAACCGCCAGTAGCTCCTGACGCTGCTGCTTCGGGGGCCTGGAGCCCGGATGCCGAGAGCCCGGCCTCCCTCGCTTTCAGTTCGTCGGATTTCTACTGATTCACTGATCTGGCTGGATGCCGAGACTTCCGTGATGGGGCGCGGCAATGGGGCGGATGCTGGCAAGTGCGAGGGCACCAACCGGCTGCCCGTGTCGCGCTCTGTCGAGTGGACGCCGGACGGGAAGGAGTCAGGCCTGTGTCCGGTATGCGGAAGACGGGTCAGCCTGGGCTATGCCCTTATGGTTCCCGCCCACTCACCAGCGCGAACCGCGACCGCAGCGGCAGGCTAGGGGCCGGTACGCGGGTCTTACGGCCCGTGAACTTTCTACCCCGTTTTCTACCCGTCTGAGGTGATCTGAGGGCACTTTGCGGCAGCCAAGCGGGCCGGAAACCCGCCTGGCTGCGTGAGCCGCTCTTGGTCGCGACTCCTGTTAACCGGAGGGTTGTTGGTTCGAGTCCAACCCGGGGAGCTGAGAAGAGCCTGCAAGCGGGCTCTTTTCCGTTTCAGGGAATCTGTCAGTCGCCGGCTTCGCTGCTCGCCTCGCGCATGAAGTACCCCTCGACTTCGAGGATCTCGGGTTCGCCGCTCACGTCGATGTTCTCCTCCTGCAAGACGGGCATCAGCTTTTCGGCGAACTGCGCCTGCTGTTCTCGCGACTCCCAGACCTCGCTGACGCGAAGGTTGCCGCTCGAGCCGAAGCAGACGTGTGCCAGCAGCCCCTCCGGCGGCCAGTGCCCGCCTTCCTGAAGCTTCTGGCCGACCGCTTTGTACTGCTCCGAGGTCATGCCGCTGGGAGTGAACCGGATAAGCATCGCCATGTGTGCCTCCTCGGTGGTGGGCTGTGCGACTCTACTGGCTGGCGGCCCTGGGCAGCGGCCGGGTTCGTCCCTCAAGATCGTGCACCGATCTATTCGCCTTCAGCTACCCTGGCCCGCGGGGACTAGGAAGGTCTGGGGGCAGGCCCGCCCTTCTGTGTTACCGACGTGTTAGCCCGGCCGAGCAGGCTCCATGCCGGTCACCACGAGAAGGGAGCGGTCACATGCTGCAGGCAGGTCGGCGCGCGGGATCCCATCCCCGCCGTCTCGTCCTCTCGACGTTCGTCCTCCTTTCACTGGCGGGGACGGCACTCGCATTCCAGAGCTCGGCATCCTCGGCGGTCGGCACCACCGCCGTGTCCGAGCAAGTGCACGGCTCGATGCCTGCGCGCTCGACGGCCTTCAGGAAGCTCGACTCGTCGCTGACGAGCCTCGCCACTTCCGGAACGCAGCAGCGCCTGTCGACCCGCGGCTTCGCGCTTGCGAACGTGCCGGCCGTGCGCAACGGGACGGTGAAGGTCGAGATCGAGACCACCAGGCCGGCCGCCGCCCGCGCCGCCGTGGCGCGCCTCGGGGGCCGCGTCCTCGCCTACTACCACGGGCTGATCGAGGCGCTCGTGCCGAAGGGCTCGCTGGCCGCGCTCTCCCGTGACGGCTCGGTGAAGTTCGTCCGGCCGCCGCTCAAGGGAGTCGCCGACGACGTGCCGGGCGAGGAGGTCGGCGCCAGTGCCGCGGATGCGGCACACGCGGCCGGCTACACCGGGAAGAGCGTCAAGGTCGCGATCATCGACGGCAGCTTCGCCGGCCTGGCCGACCGCCAGGCGAGCGGAGATCTCCCGACGAACGTCGTCTCGCAGGACTTCTGCGGCGGCCAGTTCGGGACTGGGGAGGGCCACGGCACCGCGGTGGCCGAGATCGTCCACGAGATGGCACCCGACGCGCAGCTCTACCTGCTCTGCTTCGGCGATCTCGGCGGGCTCGCGGCCGCGGAGGCCTATGCCAAGAGCCAGGGCGTCCAGATCGTCAACTTCTCCGTGGAGTTCTACAACGCGGGCCGCGGCACGAACGACCCGAGCGACCCGGTGGACGCGATCGTCGCGGATGCCCGCGCCAACGGCATTCTCTGGGTCAACTCGTCCGGGAACGACGCGGTCACCCACTGGTCCGGGAACTTCTCGGACACGAATGGGGACAAGTTCATGGACTTCACGCCCGACGACGAGGGCAACACGTTCATCTGGCCGAACGGGCTCGTCGCCTGCGGCTTCCTGAAGTGGGACGAGTGGCCGAACGCGCAGTCCGACTTCGACCTCGTGCTCGCGAATTCCGCGGACGGGTCGATCATCGCCACGTCCACGAACCTCCAGAACGGGTCGCAGCCGCCGGTCGAGGACGTCTGCGTCCAGAACACCAGCGGCAGCACGCAGACCGCCTTCTGGTCCATCTACGGCGCGAACGTCGTCACGAACCCGCGGCTCGACTTCTATTCGAGCCCGCTTCCCCCGCCGTACCTCCAGTACGAGGCGGCGGCCGGCAGCGTCGGTGACCCGGCGTCGAGCCCGTCGGCCTTCGCCGTCGGTGCTCTCTGCTGGCAGAACAACCAGCTCGAGTTCTACAGCTCGCAGGGTCCGACCGTCGACGGTCGCGTGAAGCCGGACATCAGCGGCCACGACAGCGTCTCCTCGGCCACCTTCGGCCCGTTCAGCGGCGGTTGCCCGTCGGGCTTCGCCGGCACATCGGCGTCCTCACCCGAGGTCGCCGGCGCGGCCGCGCTCGTCAAGCAGGCGAACCCGGGCTTCACGCCCGCCCAGACGGCGGCGTTCCTCGAGAAGAACGCGGTCGACGTCGGCGCACCGGGGATCGACCCCCAGACCGGCGCCGGCGCGCTCCATCTGCCGAACGTCCTCAAGGTCGCCGACACGATCCCGCCGGTCGCCAAGGCGCTCGCGAGCAGGGGCCTGCGCGGTCACGTGATCAAGCTGCTGTCCCGGGTGTCCGACGACTCCGGCGAGGTCAAGATCCGCGACCAGGTCAAGCAGAACGGCCACGTGATCAAGACCTTCACGTCACCGGGATTCGTCTCCGCGGCGACACCGCAGACGGGCTACTTCAGCTGGAAGGTTCCGACGCATCTCAAGGGCACGATCTCGCACTGCGTGCGCGCCCAGGATCGTGCGGGCAACCTCAGCAAGATCAGCTGCGCGGGCGTGACCGTGCACGGCTGAGCCGAGAAAACTCCGGAAAAAAGCGAAGACCCGCTTGGGCAGGCGACCGGCGGGTCTTCGATTCCGGTCGCTTTCGTTGCGACTTGCCGGAGGGATGAAGGCTCGTCGCTAGCGGCCGGAGATGTCCAAGGCTAGGCTGCGGCGGGTTCGGGGGGCATCCTCCGATCGGTTGACCCGCAGGATGAAGCTGGAAACCCGCTTAGAGTGCGGGTTGTGGCGACCGGCCGTGTCTCGAGAGGCCAGTTCTTGCTCGGATCGGCGGGGGCGCTCGCGGCCCTGAGGGCTGCTCCCGCGATCGCTCCGGCCCTCGGGCTGCCGAGCCCGTCGCGTTCGGGGCTCGACCACGTGGTCCTCGTGACGATGGAGAACCGGTCCTTCGACCACCTCCTCGGCTGGCTGCCGAGCGCCGACGGGAAGCAGGCAGGGCTCAGCTACACGGACAGGAACGGCGTCGCGCACTCCACGTTCCGGCTGGCGCCGGATTTCCAGGGCTGCCGCTACGAGGATCCCGACCACAGCTACCTCGCCGCCCGGACCGCGTACGACCACGGCCGCTGTGACGGCTGGCTCCGCGCCGGCAAGAACGACGTCTACGCGATCGGCTACTACACACAGTCGGACCTGCCGTTTCTCGGCAAGGCCGCTCCGGCCTGGACCGTCTGCGACCGGTACTTCGCGCCGATCATGGGGCCGACCATGTCGAACCGCATGTACCTGCATTGCGGCCGCACCGACCGCACCACCGACCTGCCCCTGCCGAGCCGGCTGCCGACGATCTGGGACGCTCTCGCCGAACGCGGGATCCCGGGCCGGTACTACCGCCGCAACTTCTCCTTTCTCGGCCTGTGGGGGACGAGGTACTCGCGCATCACGCGCTCGTTCGCGGACTTCCGGCGGGATTGCCGCACCGGGAGGCTGCCCGCCGTCGCGTACGTCGACCCCGCGTACACGCTGCCGATCTTCGGAGTCGGATCCGACGACCACCCGCCCGCCGACATCCGCGCCGGCGAGTGGTTCCTGTCGGAGGTCTACCGGGCGGTGACGACGAGCCCCGCCTGGCCGCGGACGCTGCTCGTGATCACGTTCGACGAGTGGGGCGGCTTCTTCGAGCACGTCGCGCCCGACCACGCGCCGGACGTCAGCCCGCTGCACTCGCTTCGCGGGTTCCGTGTGCCGACGATCCTCGTGTCTCCGTTCGCGCGACGCGGCGCCGTCGACCACGGCGCCTACGACCACGCCTCGATCCTCAAGCTGATCGAGTGGCGGTTCGGCCTGCCGGCGCTGTCCCTCCGGGACGCGGCCGCGAACAACCCCGCGGCGGCCCTCGACTTCACCCGTCGCGACCTGACCGCTCCGCAGTTCGCCGTTCCGCGCCGCGATACGAGCGCGCCCTGCCCCCGCTAGAGCTTCGCCAGCACCTCGCGCGCCAGCTGCCGCTGCCCGAGCGCGTTCGGGTGGAAGCTGCCGCCGAACCGGTCCGGCCCGAGTAGGAGCCCGTTGAACCAGGGGTCGCTCGAGCACACGTCGTGCCCGGCGAACCCCGACGGCGGCACGTACGTGATCCGTGCGCCCGCCGTCCCGGCCGCGGTGTGAATCACCTCGTTCAGCCTCGCGCTCTCCCGTGTGGCCCACGCGATGTCGCCTGCGGTGAACGAGCGACTGCAAGTCGACCCCGGGACGAGATGCGCCGGAAACGGGTCCGGGTAGCCGAGCAGCAGGATGCGGGCGTTCGGCGCTCGGGCGCGGAGGGCGCGAAGCACGGGCGGGAGAGTCGTCCGGAGCCGCCGGGTTGCGGCGAGAACGGTCGCCCGCCAGTTCGCCGGACAGAGAAACGGCGCGATCACCTGCGACGCGATGCACTGGACCGCGGTGCCGAACTGCGCGTCGTTTCCGCCGATCGTGAGCGTGACGACGCCGACGCGCGGGTCGGACTTGCCCGGGGGCGCGATGCGGTCGAGCTGCGCGATCTCGGAGGGGTACTCGTGGTTCGGGTGGGTCATGTCGGGGATCTGCGCTCCGGAGCACGCCCAGAAGCTCCACGTCCCGCCCGGCCGGGCGCGGCGGACGAACACGGGGTACGCGACGTCGGATCGGTGGCAGCGGTCGTAGGGCAGCAGGCGGTCGGTCCCCTCGCGATACGGCCGATTGCCCTCGCCCGAGGAGAACGAGTCGCCGAGGGCGACGTAGCGAGTCGGCGACGACGCGCGGCCGCTCGAGCCTGCAGCGAGGACGGTCACGGCGACGGCGGCAAGGGCCGCGAACTGCAGGCCGCGCGTCATCTCGACGTAGCGTAGGCGAAGCGTTTGCCGCCCGTGCGCGGGCGGTATCGCCTTCGAAACGACTTCGAGGAGGCGGCGATGGCAGTAGAGCGCGAGGCAGCTGTGGTCGAGATCTGGACGTTCCGGTCGGACGTGCCCCACGGCGGGGCGGATCTGACCGGCTTCGAGGTCGAGGCGCGGGACGGCAAGATCGGGAAGATCGACGACGCGACGGGAGATGCAGGCTCGAGCTACGTCGTCGTGGACACCGGACCGTGGATCTTCGGCAAGAAGGTGATGCTCCCGGCAGGCGTGATCCGCGGCGTCGACCGGGACGAGAAGATCGTCTACGTCGACCGGACGAAGGACGAGATCAAGAACGCGCCGGAACTCGCCGACGACAGCTACGACGACTACCGGCAGCGGCTCGGCGACTACTACGCCGGGTTCGAGGCTCCAGGCGAGCGGCCCGGAGTCGGAATCGACCGCACCGTCAAGCAGGGTTAGGGGCCCGGCGCGGCGCTGCTAGCGTCGCGGCGCATGCGCCGCCGCCTCCCGCCGGTCCTCCAGCAGCGCGACTACGCGCTGCTCTGGTCGACCCTGCTCGTCACCGCGCTGAGCGCGCAGATGACCGCCGTCGCCGTGGGCTGGCAGGTGTACGGGCTCCATCGGAGCGCCTTCGACCTCGGGCTGATCGGCCTGGCCGAGTTCGTGCCCCTGCCGCTGCTGGCGCTTCCGGCCGGGCATCTCGCCGACCGCTTTCCGCGCCGGCTCGTGTTCGCGGGCTCGCTTCTGGTAGAGACGGCGGTGCCCGCGCTGCTCCTCGTCGTGACGATCTCTCACGTCCACGCGCTCTGGCCGTACCTTGCGCTCGCCGTGGCGACCGGGGGCGGCTCCGCTCTCGGCTCGCCGGCTGCCCGGGCGCTCTTCCCCGAGCTCGTCCAGCCCGACCTGCTCGCCGGAGCAATGGCGCTCCGGTCGATCGCCGGGCAGGCCGCGGTCGTGGCCGGGCCGGCGGTCGGCGGATTGCTCTTCGCCGTTCGGCCGGAGATCGTCTACGCAACTGCAACAGGTCTGTTCGCCGTCGGCTTCGGGTGCATGCTCGCCCTGAGAACTCCGCGGACCGTGCGGGGAGAGGAGCCGGCGCCGGGACTCGCGAGCGTCCTCGCCGGCATCCGCTTCATCCGCCGGACGCCGGTGATGCTGGGTGCGATCTCCCTCGACCTGTTCGCCGTGCTGTTCGGCGGAGCGGTCGCCCTGTTGCCGCTGTTCGCGCGTTCGATCCTCCATACCGGGCCGGTCGGGCTCGGCGTGCTGCGCAGCGCGCCCGCGATCGGCGCGCTGGTCGCGGGCGTCATGCTCGCGCGGCGCCCGCTGCGCGGCAGCGCGGGGAGGACCTTGCTCGTCGTCGTCGCGGTCTTCGGGTCGAGCATGGTCGTCTTCGGCACCTCGCGCTGGTTCGCGGTCTCGCTCGTCGCCCTGGCCGTGAGCGGGTTCGCGGACATGATCAGCATGAACATCCGCTCGCTGACGGTCGCGCTCGCGACTCCCGACGCGCTGCGGGGCCGGGTGAACGCGGTGGAGATGGTCTTCATCTCGGCGTCGAACGAGCTGGGCGCGTTCGAGTCGGGGGTCGCGGCCGCGCTCATGGGCGCGATGCCGGCCGTCGTCGCGGGCGGAGCGTTGACGATCGCGATCGCCGCGATCTGGGGACGTCTGTTCCCGCCGCTGGCCCGGGTGGACCGGCTCGAAGAGCTTCATCCGGACTGGGAAACGGCCTGAGCGGGTAACCCTGCGCTCGTGCGACCGGTGGCGGTCACGCTGGCGGCTGGTGTGCTCGTCCTTTCGGCGTGCGGCGGGTCGGCGACCCGCGTGGAGGTCGTCGCGCCGCCCCGGCTTCCGCGCACCCTGGCGGCTACGCTGGCCGGTCAGAGCGACGCCGTCGCCTCTGCTCTCCACGGAGGCAACGCCTGCTCGGCAAAGCATCGTGTGCACGCTCTCGAGCACGAGACGCAGACGGCGATTGCCTCCGGCCGCGTTCCCGCCGTCTACCGGCAGCGGTTGCTCGCCGCCGTGAGGCAGCTCGCGGCACGCCTCCCGCGCTGCGTGCCGCCGCCACCGCCGGCTCCGCCTGCGCCTCCTCCTCCGCCGCCTGCGCCCGCGCCCCCGGCTCCTCCGAAGCACAAGCCGCCGAAGCCGCCGAAGCACGACCACGGCAAGCACCACAAAGGGAAGGACGATTGAGCAGGGCGACCCTCGGCAAGGGCCGGTACGAGCTCGGGCACGTCGTCGGCAGCGGCGGCATGGCGCTCGTCTACCGCGCGCACGACCGAAAGCGCCGCGAGCAGGTCGCCGTGAAGCTCCTCGCGGACAACCTGTCCGCGGACGCCGACCTGCGACGGCGCTTCCGACGCGAAGCCGAGCTCGCGGAGCGGCTGTCGCATCCCAACGTCGTCGAGGTGCTCGACAGCGGCGAGACCGACGGACGCGCGTACATCGTCCTCGAGTACGTCGACGGGCCCAACCTCGCCGAGGAGCTCCGCCGCGCCGGCCCCCTCGAACCGACGCGCGTCGCCGAGCTCGGCGCGCAGGCCGCCGCGGCGCTCGCACACGCGCACGCGCAGGGGCTCGTCCATCGCGACGTGAAGCCGCAGAACCTCCTGCTCGCCGCCGACGGGACGCTGAAGGTGTCCGACTTCGGCATCGCCCGCATGGTGGACGGAACGCAGCTGACCCAGGCTGGGACCGTCCTCGGCACGGCTGCGTATCTCGCCCCTGAGCAAGCAGCAGGCAAGGAGACGACGGGCGCAGCCGACGTCTATGCGCTCGGGATCGTCCTGTACGAGCTGCTGACCGGCGAGCAGTGCCTGCTCGAGGATCCGCCGCCGAGCCTGCTCGTCGCGGGAGTGCCGCCTGCGCTCGACAGCGTCGTTTTCGCCTGCCTGCGGGAGGATCCGGCCGAGCGGCCGACGGCACGGGAAGTCGAGCTCATGCTTCGCGGCGAGCTCGACCCGCCGACGCAGGTGCTCGCGCGGCACGTCGACCCGCCGACGACCGTCCTGCTCCGCCGCGGGCGCAGGCGCCTGCTCGCCGGAACGGTCGCCGCGGCGGCACTTGCGCTCGCGGTCGGCCTCGGCGTGGGTCTCGGCTCGGGCGGAGCTGCGAAGACGCGCCTGGTTCACGAGCGGCTCATTCCGATCTCGCCTGCTTCTACGCCGGCCGGCGCTGCCGAGAACCTGGCCCGCTGGCTCCGCGCGCATTCGCGCTGAGCCGTTTTCCAACGAACGGTGACGGGTACAGCCAGAGCCGATGTCTCCCAGACCCCGGAGACCGCGGGCCGATGCGCCCACCGAGGTGCTCGCGTCGCGTGGCTCGGTCACCGAGGAGTACGAGGTCGAGCAGGTGCCCGCTCCGCCGCCGCCCGAGCCACCGTCGCGCCTCTGGTACGACGAGATGGGTTGGGCGCTGCTCGCGCTGCTCGTCTTGCTGGCGGTCGGCTTCGCGGTGTGGTGGTTCGGCTTCCACCGGACGAGCACGCCGAAGCGGACCGTCCCCGCCGTGACCGGCCGGCCCGTCGCAGTCGCGGTGAACGAGCTGCAGGCGCTCGGCTTCGAGGTGCACATCACTTCCCAGAGCCACCGGGAAGCGCCCGGGACCGTCTTCTCGGAAATCCCGCCCGCGGGCAGCCGCGTCAAGAAGGGCTCGACGGTGCAGCTGATCAAGTCGAACGGCCCGTCGACCGCGGCCGTGCCCAACGCGGTCGGGCTCACGGAGGCTGTCGGCCGCGACCGGCTCGTGGCGGCCGGGTTCAAGGTGACGGAGGCGCGCGTCTTCAGCCAAGAGAAGGCAGGCACGATCGTCGCGCAAAGCCCGGCTGCGGGTAGCAAGGTCGCAAAGGGCGCCGACGTCCGGGTCAACGTCTCGAAGGGCAGCGCGCTCGTGATCGTCCCGAATGTCGTCGGCCAGTCCGTCGGCAACGCCGAGACTGCCCTGGCGCAGCACGGACTCAAGGGCGTCGTGCAGCTCCACGTCCCGTCGGCGCAGCCGGCAGGCACCGTGGTAGCGCAGCTCCCCGCGGGCGGCCAGGCCAAGCGGGGTTCGGAGGTCAAGCTGAACGTGTCGAACGGCTCGGCCTCCTCCGGTGCGAGCGGCGCGACGGGCGCCAGCGGCCCGACCGGGCCGACCGGCACGGGGTAGTCAGCCCCGCCTAAGCGGCGACGGCGAGCTGCGCGCAGATCACGGCCGCATCGAGCGGGAGGATCTGGAGCTCGGGCGGCGGCCTGCGCAGGAACTCGTGGACGACCATCAGGTCGTCAGCGTCCTCGGGCGCGTAGGACACCGGCTCCGCGAGCGCCGCCCGAGCGGCGGCGACGCCGGCCTCGACCTCGATCCGGGCGCCGCTTCCCGGCGGCAGCGTCCGCGCCGCGCAGACGCGCCCGCCCGCGACGAAGAAGGCGCGCCGCCAGCCGGGCTCGGTCGCCGGCGCTACGAGGCACCTCCGCTCGGCCCGCAGCCGCTCCAGGCGCGTGAGCTGGCCGATCACCGCTTCGAGCGCGGCGATCCGGTCCCGGACGCGTGCCGCATCCTCGTAACGGAGGGAAGCAGCAAGCTCCGACAGGCGGCGGCGCAACCGCGGCAGCGGTCCGCCGCTGAGAAGCAGCGCGAGCTCGTGCTCCGTGGCGCCGTCGAGTGCGCGGGCCGCGCGCTCCGCCCGGCGCCGTCCGCGGATCGGCCCGAGCTCGGTCGGCTTGGTCGTCACCGCCATGCCCTGGCCGTGGCGCCTCAGGTAGACGTAGCGGTCGGGCCGCACGTTCCGCGCGTTCGCCGGCGGGCGGAGCTCGCGGATCAGGCGGAGCTCCTCGAAGCCGGCTTCGAGCTCGCTTCCGAGCACGTGCCAGTCGATCCGCTCGACTGCGCCGAGGGCTGCCTCGACCGCGGGTCGCTGGCGGTCGGAGCGGAAGTACGAGCGCAGCCGTGCCCGCAGGTCGCGGGCCCGGCCCACGTACAGGACGAGCCCGTTCCTGTCCTTGAACAGGTACACGCCGGGTCGCGCGGGCGCGCCGTGCGCGAGCGAGCGCTTGCCGTAGACGCGGCGCGTCCGTGGGGCCGCGAGCGCGTGGAGGTCGCCGAGCGTCCGCGCGCCGCGCTCCTGCGCTTCGCCGATCAGCCGGACGAGCACCTCGGCGGTCGCCTGCGCGTCCGGCAACGCGCGGTGACAGGGGCTGGCGGAAGTTCCGTAGAAGTACGCGAGCGAGGCCAGGCTGACGCGGCGCACGCGGCCGTCGAGAAGCCGCCGGGCGACCGCGGCCGTGTCGAGCGCGGGCATGCCGAGCCGCCTGCCGGTCAGCCGTTCGAGCTGCCTGTCGAGGAACGAGACGTCGAAGCGGGCGTTGTGCGCGACCAGGGTCGCCTTGCCCGCGAACGCGAGAAAGCGGCGCACGGCCGCGTCGATCCCGGGCGCGCCGAGGAGGTCGGCGTCGCGGATGCCCGTGATCGCGGTGATCGGCCCGGGGAGGGGCGCGCCGGTCCGGACGAGCGTCTGGAAGGTCTCGACGTGCTCCAGCCCCCGAACCCGCACCGCGCCGATCTCGCAGATCCGCGACGACCTGGCCGAGAGCCCCGTCGTCTCCAGGTCGAAGACGACGAGCTCGGCCTCTTCCAGCAGCGGGTCGTCGGGGACCGACGCGAGCCCGATCGCCGGACCGCGCCAGGCGAGCCGCGCGTCACCCGCGACGAGGTCGCCGATGAGCGACCGCGCGAGCGCCTCCGGCGCGCTTCGCAGCGCGAAGACGTGCGCGGCCGCCTCGACGGGCGAGACCGGCCGCCGCCGCTCCTCGAGCAGCTCGACGAGCCGGTCGACGGCATCGAAAGCCAGTTGCACGGCAAGCCATGCAACCAGAACATATGTTCGCCGTCAACTAGCGCGTGCTGCGGGCACGGCTCCTCGACGAAGAACGCGAAGTGCTCCGGCCCGTGGATGTCGAGCGCGAGCGGGTCGACGTCGACCGCTTGCTGCCTGTCCGCGAGCGGGAAGCGGAGCTCGTGCGGCTCGGCGTCGCGCTCCGCTGCTCCTTCGCTCCCTCGCGACCGAGGCGCCGGCCGATCGCCTGCGCCTTGCGCAGCGTCTCCTTCTCGTCGGAGAGGTTCTTCTGCAGCAGGTCGGCCACGCGCTTCTCGCCGAGCGACCGCGCCATCGCGACCATCGACGTGTACGCCGAGATCTCGTAGTGCTCCGTCTTTGCCGCGGCGGCGCTCAGGAACATGTCGCGAACGGACGCGGACGGCCGTTCCTGCATGAACTCGTCGTGCTCTTCCTTGAGCCCGTCGAAGCCCGGGCATTCCTCGGTGCTCGCGCGCTCGCCGAGCGCCTTGAACGCAGCCTCGACGTTCTTGACGTGTCGCTGCGTCTCCTTGTGGTGCTGCGTGAAGCCGCGCTTCAGCTCCGCGTCGCTCGACTCCTGTGCCAGCTTGGGCAACAGCTGGACGAGCTGCTTCTCGACGTAGTAGATGTCGCGGAGATCGTGAAGGAAGAGCTCCCGCGGCGAGTTCATGGGCATCGTGAAGTCCTTTCCGTATGGGTCAGCAACGAGTAGCCGACCCGGGCAACGGCTAAACGCCGCTCAGCGCTTGTCGACGGCGAAGCGGGTGAGCGCGTCGGCGAGCTCCATCGGCACGACGATCTTCGTCGCGTCGGAGCCGCCGATCGTCTTCAGCGCGTCGAGGTACTGGAGCTTCATCGTCTTCTCGTCGACCGTGTGCGCGACCTCGAAGATCTTCGACAGCGCCAGCGCGAAGCCCTCGGCGCGCAGGATCGCAGCCTGCCGGTCTCCTTCGGCGGAGAGGATCGCCGCCTGCTTGTCGCCCTCGGCGACCGTCACGGCCGCCTGCTTCGTCCCCTCGGCCTCGGTGACGACCGCGCGGCGCGTCCGCTCGGCCGACATCTGCCGCGTCATCGCCTCCTGCACGCCAGGCGGCGGCGTGATCTCCCGCACCTCGACGTTCGTCACCTTGACGCCCCAGCGCTCGGTGACCTCGTCGAGCTTCGTCTGCAGGACGGCGTTCATCTCCTCGCGCTTCGAGAGCACGTCGTCGAGCGCCATGTCGCCGACGACCGAGCGCAGCGTCGTGGCTGCGATGTTCTCGGCCGCGCCCGCGAAGTTCTGCACCTTCACCACCGAGTCGACGGCATCGACGACTCGATGGAAGACGATGAAGTCGATCGAGATCGGCGCGTTGTCCTTCGTGATACCGGTCTGGCGCGGGATCTCGAGGTACTGCTCGCGGAGATCGACGAGCACGGGGCGGTCGATGATCGGGATCAGGAAGATGATCCCAGGGCCCTTCGTCCCGATGCAGCGGCCGAACCGGAACACGACGTTGCGCTGGTACTCGCGGACGATGCGGACGCTGAGGAAGGCGACGACGAGCAGCAGGACGATGCCTACGGCTGCACCGATGATCGCTGTTGTCACGTCGCGGAGACTCTAGTACCTCCGGCCCCGCTCGGCACGATCGACGACAATCGCGCCATGCGCCGCCTGGTCGCCGTGGTCCCGATTCTCGCTGCCGTCGTCTTCGTCGCCTCCGCCGCAGCGGGCGACTGGCCCCAGTTCGGCTTCGACCAGACGCGGGGGAACGCGGCTCCGGGGGCGACGGGAATCACCGCGGCGAACGTGGGCAGCCTCGTCCGCCAGCAGGTCGAGCTCGACGGCATCGCCGACTCGAATGCGATCTACCTCCACGGCGTCCAGATCGGCGGCAGCTTGCACGACGCTTTCTTCGTCACGACGAGCTACGGGCGGACGATCGCGATCGACGCCGCGACCGGCGACCAGCTCTGGGAGTACGTGCCGCCGGGGATCGCCGCCTGGGACCACTCGGCGCAGCTCACCACGGCGGCGCCCGCCGCGGATCCGAGCCGACGCTTCCTCTACGCAGCGTCGCCGGACGGCAAGATCCACAAGCTGTCGGTCGCCGACGGGAGCGAGGTGACCGCCGGCGGATGGCCGGTGGCGATCACGCTCGATCCGCAGCACGAGAAGATCGGCCCGGGGATCAACGTGACCGCGAGATACGTCCTCGCGACGACCGGCGGCTTCATCGGCGACATCCCGCCGTACCAGGGGCACGTCGTCTCGATCGACCGCGCGACCGGCCGGCTGCTGCACGTCTTCAACGCGTTGTGCTCCGACCGCCACCGGCTGCTCGCGTCGGGCGAGTGCCACGACCAGGACGGCGGCGCGATGTGGGGGAGAGGCGGCGCGGTCGTCGAGCCCGGCTCGGGAAAGCTCCTCGTCGCGACCGGGAACGGGCCGTACAACGGACGAACGGACTGGGGCGACAGTCTTCTCGAGCTCTCGCCCGACGCGGGCAAGCTCCTGCAGGCCTACACGCCGAAGAACCAGGACTACCTCGAGGGAACTGACCTCGACCTCGGAAGCGTCTCGCCGGCGCTCCTGACGAAGACACTCGTCGCGCAGGCCGGCAAGGACGGGAAGATCCGGCTGCTGGATCTGACGCGGCTGAACGGAAAGACGCATTCGCCGGGGCACGTCCTGGGCGGGGAGCTCCAGGTGGTTCTCTTCCCCGGACACCCCGTCCTGGCTGCTCCTGCGGTCTGGCGCTCGGGCGGGCGCGTCTGGCTGTTCGTCGCCGGCTTCGCCAGGCTGGCGGGCTATGTGCTCGAGGCGAAGCCGAAGCCTCATCTGAAACGCGTTTGGCTGGCGCAGCACGGCTCGTCGAGCCCTGTCGTCGCGGGCGGCCTCCTCTATTCGTTCGACCCGCTCGGCGGCGGCGTGCACGTGTACCGGCCGACCACCGGCGCCCTGGTGACGACGCTGCCGACCGGCAAGGGCCACTGGAACTCGCCGATCGCCGCCGACGGACGCGTCGCGGTGCCGGAGGGCGACTCGAACAGCCGCGGCGGGACGTCCGTTCTGGACATCTTCCGGCTCCCTGGCGGGACCTCGTAAGCGCTTCGAAGCCGCGTTACGATGCCCCGGTGCGACTCCGGCGGATCAAGCTCCGGCTGCGGCCGCTCAACGAGGCGGAGGCCTACGCGCGCTGCCACGGGCCTCGCGGCGCGGACGTGCGCATCGTGCATCTCGAGCCGAAGCGACCGCGCTACAAGACGCCCGTGAGCGGCGAGGACCTCCGCCGCTCGTTCGAGGTCAAGCTCGACGAGCGCGAGCCGCACGAGCAAGCGAGCGCTTGACGGTCGACCCGCAGACGACGCGCGTCGGCTGGATCGGCACCGGCGTGATGGGCCTGTCGATGTGCGACCACGTCCTCGACGCCGGCTACCAGGTGACCGTGCACAATCGGACGCGCTCCAGGGCAGAGCCGCTGCTCGAGAAGGGCGCGACCTGGGCCGGGACGCCCGCCGAGGTCGCGGCGGCTTCGGACGTCGTCTGCTCGATCGTCGGCTACCCGGCCGACGTCCGCGAGGTGATCCTCGGCGACCAGGGCGCCCTGGCCGGAGCGTCCGAGGGGTCGGTCCTCGTCGACCTGACGACCAGCGAGCCGTCCCTCGCCGTCGAGATCGCCGGGCTCGCGTCGGAGAAGGGCGTCGCCTCGATCGACGCGCCCGTCTCGGGCGGCGACGTCGGCGCGCGGAACGCGACGCTGTCGATCATGGTCGGCGGCGACGAGGCTGCGGTCACGCGGGTGCGGCCGCTGTTCGAAGTGTTCGGCAAGACGATCGTCCGGCAGGGCGGCCCGGGCAGCGGGCAGCACACGAAGATGGTCAACCAGACGCTGATCGCGGGCGGGATGATCGGTGTCTGCGAGGCGCTGCTCTACGCCTACAAAGCCGGGCTCGACCTCGAGACGGTGCTGGAGTCCGTGTCGCCGGGCGCAGCCGGCTCGTGGTCCCTGACGAACTACGCGCCGCGGATGTTGAAGGGCGACTTCGAGCCGGGGTTCGTCGTCGAGCACTTCGTCAAGGACATGGGCATCGCGCTGGCCGAAGCGCGGCGGATGAACCTCTCGCTGCCCGGGCTCGCCTTGGCCCAGCAGCTGTACGTCGCCCTCCAGGCCCAGGGCAAGGGCCGCAACGGGACGCAGTCCCTCATCCTCGCGCTCGCCGGCCTCTCCAACGTGGACTGGCAAACCACTGCCACCACGCCGGCTGCGCAGTAGGCGCGCAGCGGCACACGGCTCCGCCCATGCGGCGCCGCTCGAGCTGGAGGCCGCAGCGGCGGCACGTCGGCGGCAGGATGCCGGCACGGACGAGCAGGCCGCGGACGAGGACGATCCAGAGCATCGCCCACGGCGCGAGGAGCCACGTCTGCGTGATCACGCTCCGCGTATCGGCAAGCGCGCCGGAGGTGTTTAGCGCGGGAGAGTGATTCCGGCGCTGGCTATATTTGCTGCGTGGGTTGGGTGTTCGTCGGGCTGTTGGCAGGCGCGGTTGTCGTCCTGATCGCCGCCGAGTGGCCCCGGCTGAGCGCCCACCTCGGCATCGACGAGCGCATCGAGGCACGCGAGCGTCGCGCCCGCGCCGAGCGCAAGTCGAAGCTGCGCGTCGTGCGCGACGAATCGGAGGAGTTCGAGGCGAGCGTCCGCCGCGACCTCGAGCGCCTGCCGACGATCGAGAAGAAGCGCGACCCGCGCCGCTAGCCGACCCTGACGGTCGCGCGGAAGACGCGCGTGTTCGGCAGGATCCCGCCGAACGACTCCATGTTCTTCGACTCCTGGAAGTCGGAGACCGTCAGCTCGATCCTGTGCTCACCGGCACCGAGCCCGCTGATCACGACCTCGCCGGACGAGTAGGAGAGCGAGTGCTTCGCGCCGTCCACGAGCACCGAGAGCGATGAGGGATCGACGCCGGAGCCCGGGTCCGCCACGGCCAGGTCGACGCGGCCGGCGGGCGACTTCAGGACCTTGACGACGGGCGGTGTCGTGTCGTTGACCCAGAGCTTGAAGGTGAACGGGCCCGCCTGGCTCTTTCCGCGGGTGTCGAAGACCACGTCGTAGGTGCGTGACGACGGCGCGATGACGGCCGAGACCGGTTCCAGCTGTCCGAACGTGTCCTGGTAGGGATTCTCGGCTTCCGGCAGGGCCGGGACGCCGACGAGGCGGTTCTCGTCGCCCGGGAAGACGATCCGCGGCGCGACGCTGACCCCGCGGCCATGGCCGGTGACGATCACTCCGAAGTTCGCGACGCGCTTGGAGAGGACGACCCGGAAGACCTGCTCCGGCCCGGGCAGGTTGTTCGCGACGCCGTCGCCCGTCGGGTTGTCGGGATAGCGGTACGTGGAGACGCGCGAGCCGCCGAGCTTCGTGTTGCCCTTGTACGTCCCCGCCTTGCGGAGGATCGCCGAGGGCTTGTCGAGCAGCGGTCGCTCGCTCCGCAGCCAGAACGGGATCCGGCGCGTGGTGGTCCCTTGCTGGAGGACGACGAAGCCCGTCACGTCGGCCTGAGCCGCGCTGGCGGAGGCAGCCGCGGTCACGACGAGCGCCGCCGGCACGCTCACCGTCGCCGGTGCCGTCACCGTCACGCCGGGAGTCGGGTCCTGGATGCTGACCGAGACGTTCCACGTCCCCGCGCCTCCGCCGGCGTCAGTGAGCTGGACAGCCCGGGACGCCTGCCTGCCGACGCGGAGCAACCCGAACGAGAGCCCGGACGGGTCGGCGAAGACCAGCGGGTCGTTCGCAGCGGGAAGCTGGATCAGGCCGCCGCCCTCGCGTGTCGTCGTGATCTCGCCGCTCAGCGAGGGGTCGAGCACCGGCTTGCCGGTGAGCTCGAGAGCCGACTTGATCTGCTGCACCGTCCAGTCGGGGTGCCGCTGGCGCAGGAGCGCGGCGCCGCCTGCGACGTGCGGCGCCGCCATGCTCGTGCCGCTGAACTGCGCCCAGGTGCCGATTCGCGGCGGAACCGAGGAGAGGATCGAGACGCCCGGCGCGCTGACGTCCGGCTTCATCTCGAGCGTGATCGGCGACGGCCCGCCGGACGAGAACGGCGCGATCACGTCGTTCTTCGTCGTCGCGGCGGCGGTGATCGCGCCCATCGCCGTGCCCGGAGAGGAGACCGACCCGTCACCGAAGTCCTGGAACTCGTTGCCGGCCGCGATCGTCGGGACGACGCCGGCCTTTGCGGCGCCGTTGAGCGCTGCGACGACGACGTCGCGCGCCGGCTCGATCTCCGGCTCGCCGAGTGAGAGGTTGACGACGTCCATGCCGTCCGCGACCGCCGCCTCGATCGCCGCCGCGATCTCGGGCGCGTTCCCGTCGAGGCCGAACTGGCCCGTCGGCACGGTGAGGGCCTTGTAGTTCCCGAGATAGGCGCGCGGCGCGATCCCGGCGATCGGCGACACCGGCGCTCCCGAGGTCGTGTAGTCGCCGGCGGCGATCCCGGCGACGTGCGTGGCGTGATCGGAGTTCACCGGGTCGAAAGGCGTGTTCGCGAACTGCCAGGTCTCGCCGGGCGGCGGGAACGCACGCGCGACGATCACCTTGGGCGTCGTGAACGCGGCGTTGCCCTTCGGGTAGCCGGTGGGGTAAACGTAGCCCGCGGGATCCAGGAACGGGTGGGCCTGGTCGATCCCCTCGTCGACGATCCCGATCTTGATCCCCTGCCCTGCAGTCGAGAAATCAGGGAGGCCCCAGAGCTGGTCGGCCCCGATCAGCGCCGCGCTGGCCGCATCGGCGAGGTGGTACTTCGTGTCGGGGTAGACGCCGGCGACGCCGCCGATCCGCGACAGCTTCTGCAGGTCGCTCGACGGCAGCGCGACGGCGAGCCCGTCGAGGGTGATCCTGTATCGCCAGCGGATCCTCGCGGACGGGATCGCGCGCTCGATCCGGCGCGCGACCGCGTCCTGCCTCGCGGTCAGCTCCTGCAGGTACGAGACGCTGGAGGGCGACTGCAGGTCGAGCCGGGCCGCCTTTGCGCGGACGGTCAGGACGCGGCTCTGCTGGACGGCGTCGGCGAGCCCGGGCGCGTCGAGCTGGACGACGACCTCGGTGCGGGCGGGAGCGGAGGCATGCGCCAGCGGCGCCGCGCCGAGCGCAGCCAGACCCGCCAGCAGGATCAAAACCCCCCGTCCCAGGCCGAGAATGGTACGGACCCGGGCGAAGGCACGGGGCTACAATGGGCTCCCCACAGGCGGATGTGGCGGAATTGGTAGACGCGCACGGTTCAGGTCCGTGTGGGGGTAACCCCGTGGAGGTTCAAGTCCTCTCATCCGCATAGCCACAATGCGCGGTTTCTGGCCCCAATCTGGCCCCAAACGCAAGCTGGGAGGGACAAATGGCACACGAAGTTGGTCTCAAGATCGCTCAAGAAATCGAGATCTCCCAGTACGGGCGCGTGGAGTTTCCGGTGAAGGTCGACGGCAAGGCCCATGGACGCATGCGCGTCGCTCGGCGGGGCATCGAGTGGGCTCCGCGAGGGTCGCAGGTGTACCAATTCGCTCTTTCCTGGAAAGAGCTTGCTGCCGTCATGGAGGAGCACGGCAAGAAGGTCCCTCGCAGGAAGACGAAGCCCGCTAGCCGCTAGCCGCCCTTGCGTCGTACGCGTCGAAACGCTCACGCAACCGGTCGTCCGTCCGCTTCAACCAGCGGGCATAGGTGTCTTCGAGCTGGGTCACGGACGTACCCATGAGCGTTGCGACGTACCAGAGGTGCTCGCCGTTCTCGATCGCCCAGGTAGCGAACGTGTGCCGGCAGTCGTACAGCCGTCGATGGTCCAGCCCCGCGGCGCGAACCGCCGGTGTCCAGTGGCGATGCCGGAACTTCTCGATGTCCAGATAGCCGCCGCGGGCGGCCGGAAACAGGATTGGCGTGTCGATCCGCGGCGGCATAGCGTCGAGCGCGTCGAGCACGCGCTTGCGGAGCGGGATCGCTCGGACGCTGCCAGGTGTCTTCCCGCCTTCTTTGAGCTCGCCTCCGGTGTAGCGGCGGCGAACGTGGAGGACGAGCTCACAGCGGAGAGCCCTGAGCTATGGGTGGAGATCACGGACGACGACGAGTTGGTCGTCTACTGCGAGACGTGCTGGGAGCGGGAGTTCGGCGAGTCCTAGGCTCGGCGTCGTTCTACGGATCTTTCGTCAGGGTTCTCACCGATCCCGGGCTGGCGTCCGGCCGATAGCTTCATGTCACGAAGGGGGTGAACTGCATGACGCGTCCCGCGCTTGTTCCTGCCGACGGAGGAACTGGAAAATTCACGCCCGGGGCAGACCTTGGTCTGCATCTGCTGGCAGCGGTTCTGATGCTGGTGGGGGCGGTGCTCATCTTCACTGGGCCGAGTGCCGGCCTCGCGTTCTCGCTGATCGGTGTTGGAGCGGCACTCACGGCCATCCTCGAGACCGAGAAGCGGCGGCACAAGAACCGCCAGTAGCCAAACGACGCTGAGGCCCTGGACTCTGGCCCCAATCTGGCCCCAAACGTCTAGAACCGGTTCCGCTCAACCAGGCGGTCCGATCCCACGAAATCGGCATGGCTACTGCCTTCCAGCCATTTCCCGCCACCCGCCGCCACTTCCCTGAGGACCCCGTGGAGGTTCAAGTCCTCTCATCCGCATAGCGACAACAGGCCCCGATGCCTCGCTATTCACCCTTCTTTGGTCCGCTGAAGAACTCGAGGACGGTGTGCCTTCGAGGGACGACAGATCCCCTCCTTCGAGGGGGCTCTGCGTGGTCACGCAGAGCGACGGCGTGGTCACCGAGCTGGTGACGATCGGCAGCGCCAGCGAGTGGCTGTCGGCAGCTGAACCGACATCGAACTCTCGTTGCCCGAAACGCCGGCGGCGCCGCCGGCGAGCTTCAACCCGTCATCGCGCCCTCGAACCGACCTGCGCTTCTTCGCGCACGTCAACGGAAAACTCAGCGCGCAGCTCGCTGCTTTCTCATCGCCCACGTCAAAGAGCCGCTGCAGAACGGCAACGCCTGGATCAGCTTCACCATCAAGCCCAACGACACCCAGGGCAGCTGGCAGATCGACGATCTCTACGTCGACCCGATCAAGAGCCAGTAGACCGGGCTACTCGGCCGGATGCGGGTCCATGACGGTGCCCTGGATCGTCGCGTGTGCGTCGGTCCAGGGCGCCGTCGTCCTTTCTCGGAACATCAACGAAGCAAGATGGGCCGCGCCGCCGCGGTTCCACGAGCCGATGGTCGAGCCGTCGGGCCCTTGCGCCTCCAGCACCGCGTCCTCCGATCCGGCCGGCGCCTCGTAGACGTGGAGGTCGTCCAGCATCTTTCGCAGCGCCGGCTCGTCGAGCCCGTCGAACTGCCATTCGCTCGTCGTCGAGTCGTGGCGGAAGCGCAGGACGATCACTTGACCACGACCGTCGCGGTGCGCGAGACGGAGTTTCCGTTCACGTCGCCGAGCTTGAGGAACACCTTGTAGACGCCGTTCGCCTTGGCCTTCGTGATCGGCAGCTTGAACGACAGGAAGCCGTTGACGGCGATCGTGACCTGCGGCTGCACGACGGCGAGCACCTTGGAACCGTAGACGACGGAGATCGTCGAGCCGACCTTCGCGCCCGGGCCGTCGCGAGCCAGCAGCTCCCAGACCGGGATGCGCAGCGTCGGGTTCGACGAGCCCGCCTTGACCGTGATCTCGGGGTTCCGCACGTCAAACGGCCGCGCCGCGGACACGAACGCGGAGAACGCCGGCTTCCTGGTCGCGTCGACGTTCAGAAGCCCGCTGTGCCAGAGGCTCACGGTCTGGTCCCGGAAGATGAACCAGATGAACATCTGCACCTCGGGCCATTTGCGGACCATCGCCAGCGACTCCCTGAGGTAGGCGGCCTGCTGCGACGTCGTCACGCCTCTCGGCTGGCCCGGCTTCGTCTGGAAGCCGTATTCCGTGACCCAGAACGGCACCGAGCGGCGCTTGAACCACTTCGCCAGGTCGGTGTCGAAGGTCGGCACCTGCGGCAGGTTCACGTTCGGAAACCGCACCTTCTGCGTCGGGGAGGCCCCCAGGTCGGAATACGGATGGTGCGCCCACGCGTCGAACTTCACGACCGGCCGGGCGGTGGACAGGACCTGCGCGAACAGGCCGGGCGCAATCGTCTGCTGGGTGCCCTTCTGCCTCGTCGGCCCGAGCCGGCCGCGAGGCGACGTCTCGCCGATCGCGACGAGCGCGCGGCGGTTCCCGGCCTTCACGCCCGCGTATCCGGCACGCGCCAGCCCGGCGTAGATCAGCGGCGACTCGGGCTTCCCGCTGCTCGAGTAGGTCGGCGCCAGAAACTCCTCGAGGTTGGGCTCGTTCCAGACCGAGAAGTAGCCGACCCACGGATAGCCGGGATTCAGGCCTGAGTACCGCGACGCGAGCGCCTGCATGAAGTTCTGGTAATCGGAAAGCCGCGTCGGCGCATAGTTCTGGCCCTTGTCGCCGTTCGCCCAGTTCGGCGTTCCCCAGACCGAGAGCATCACGGTCATGCCGTCGAGCGTCGCCGAGCGGACGAACTCGTCGAGGTCGTCGAACTGGTACGCGGGGTCGAACGGGTTCTTCGCGTTCGCGGGCCTGGTGGGCGCGATCCTGTTCCAGTAGACGGTCGTCCGGACGATGGACGCTCCCGTCTGCGACGCGATCGACAGGTTCGTGTCGCGCGTGTCGAGCCAGCGAAACGACGGGTCGTCCTGGAAGCCGACCAGCATGCGGTCGGCGGCGGTCGCCGACGCCGGCACGGCCAGCGCCACGACGGAGAGTACGAGGAGAAGCGCACGTTTTGAGGTCATGCTTCCGACCATAGATGCCGCCCTTCCCGACTCCTGCCGTCCCAAACCGATCCCTTACGGGACTCAACGAGGGTTTTACGAGAACGCGCCCGAGGTGACGAGCTAGCCGGCGAGGACGGCGAGCACGTCGTCCGCGTGCGTCTTCGGATCGACCCGCCGCATCACGCGGGCAACCGTGCCGTCCGCGGCGATGACGAAGGTCGAGCGCTCGACGCCCATGTACTTCCGGCCGGCGAAGCTCTTCTGCTTCCAGACGCCGTACGTCTCGGAGACCTCGTGGCCCTCGTCGGCGAGCAGCGGGAACGGCAGGCCGTACTTCTCCTTGAACTTGGCGTGGGAAGCCTCGTCGTCGGGGCTGACGCCGTAGACGAGCGCTCCTGCGCGCTCGAACTCGCCCCAGGAGTCGCGGATGTCACACGCCTGCTTCGTGCACCCCGGCGTGTCGTCCTTGGGATAGAAGTAGAGGACGACCGGCTTGCCCTGCAGGTCGGAGAGCTTGACCCGCTCGCCCGTGTCGGTCGCAAGCTCGAAGTCGGGCGCAGGCTTGCCTTCTTCGACCATCGCGCGAGTCTATCCCGGAAGGGCCGCTACGCTGGCCGCGATGCGACGGTTCGTCGCCGACATGAACCCCACGGTGCGCGGGTTCGCGATCATCGCCGCGATCTCGGCCGGGATCGTCGCGCTCGGCGCCTACTCGGCGCTGGTGCAGGTCTCCGTTCTGCTTCAGGTGCTTTTCGCGGTCGTGGTGGCGATCTTCCTGTACACGACCTGGCGTGAGCGGCGCCACGAGATCGAGCTGTGGCCGCTCCGCTCGCGGATCGCGTTCTACGGCGCGGCGGCGCTGATCCTCGGCGACATCGCCGCGTTCTGGTACCGGCGGCCGTCCGGCCTGTCGGCGCTCGCGTTCTTCCTCGTGCTCGGCGTGTGCGGGTTCACGATGTTCCGCGTCTGGCGCGACCAGCATACGTTCGTCTGACGGTCGGGCCCTTGCGGCGTCGCGGACCTTTTCGTAAGGTCGCCCGATGGGCAGGCGTCTCTGCGTTCCGGCACTCGTCGCCGTCCTGACCGCGGCGACTGTTGCGCTGATCACCGGCACGGCGGCCGCGACCCCGAAGGCGAAGCCGACCGTGATCCGCCTCTACGTCCCGGCGCCCGGCGACGTCACCCTCGAGGTGGCCAAGGTGCACGTCACCGGGAAGAACGTCGGGAAGTTCAAGCTGCCCCGGCGCTTCCATCTGATGAACGGCGCGGCGTTCCCGGGTGTCGTCGCGATGGTCGCGGCCAAGGTCCAGCGCCGGAAGACGGCCGAGACCGTGACCATCGTGGCCGTCGTCGTCAACGGCGGGGGTACATCGGCCCGGGCATTGGCCACGTTCGGCGGCGCGACGCCGTTGAAAGCGACGGGGGTCGCAGGACAGCCCGGTGACGTCCAGCTTGGCGACGGCAACGAGGACACCTGGGAGTTCGTCTTCGGCATCGCGGCAGCAAAGAGCGGTTTCACGTCAGAAACCATCAAGGCCCGTGTTATCGAGCTGAAGATCCTCTGGGGCATCGCAGCGGAGGCAAATCCTCTGACCCCTGACCAGCAAGCCGACTTTCAGCGAGCGGTGAAGAACCTGTTCGTCTCGCCCGACAAGTGGGATCCCAGTGGAACGCTGTCGGATCCGGGTCTCGACACCGGCCACTACGACGACGGCCACGCCTTCGGCTGGCAGAAGAAGGACGTCAAAGGCGTGACGGACGGCTTGCTGCTCGCAACGGCATCGATAGCTCAGCAGACCGCACTCGACGGGACGATCTACGCGGACGCCGGCGTCCCGCTCCCGCTCTATCGATTCAGCTTCGGCGACCTCTCGGCGACGATAGACCCCGGCGCGGGCGGCTTGCCCGCGTACACGCAGACGTTCTCGGGAACCGCGTGCGGAGCGCACGCCGTAACCGCTCCCTGGACGCTCAACGTCGCGATCACCGGTGGAGTGCCGCAGCCGATCTCGGGCGTCGACCTGAGCGACGGCGGTCCCGTCACGATCGTCACGCACACGACGAAACAGAACGACGTCGAGGTAGGCACGGCGACGACCACGCTGCAGGTGATCCCGACCGGAGCGATCCTCAAGCAGAGCGACATGGAGTTGAACGTCACGACGACCGGGACCGAGCACGTGACGACCACGGTCCCCGTCGATGCGCCGATCACCGCGACGCGCCTCTCCGCAGGCGCGAGCTGCTAAGCGGACACGCGGGCCGACGAGCCGTCGAGCGAGTCGAGCGCGGTGCGCACGTCCACGTAGCGCCCGACGAAGATCGGCGTGTCGCGCTCCGTGTAGCGGCTCGCCTCGGACTCGCGCAGGGTCAGCATCAGGTGCATGAAGTCCGCTGGCTCGTCGCACTCGAAGGCGGTCATGAACTCCTGGTCGTCGATCCCGAACGAGTACGTCGTGTGGTTGTGGATCGACGCGAACTCGTGCCCGATCCGCATGTGCTCGTCCATCGCTCGCTGGCGGTCGTCCTCGGGCAGCGCGTACCAGGGCCTGACCTTCACGAACGGGTAGACGACGAGGTACGGCGAGCCCTTCGGCACGATCTTCCGCGGCTTGCGTGCGCTCGTGTACTGCGACGCCTTCGTGGTCGCGAGGTACGAGTAGGGCGTCTCGAGCCAGCCGGCGAGCGGCGTGCCGTTCAGCTCGGCGCCGAGCTCCTCGAGGTCGAGGTAGCGGTCGGTGATCTTCCAGAGGAAGAAGTCGCAGTCGGGGCGCACGCCGACTGTCGAGTACGCGCGGAGATCCGTGAACCGCTCGGCCCACGACTCGACGACCTCGGCGAACGCCTCCTTGCCGGCGATCCGCTCCTCGACGGGCAAGCGCCGCCAGGCCGGATCGACCTTGAAGAACGTGTAGGCGACGTACTGCCCGACCTCGGTCACGCAGGTAAGGCTAGCCCGTCGGGATCTGAACGGGCTTTCCGACCACGACCTTCGGCGGGCCGACGTTCACCGGCGCTTTCAGCTGGATGCTGAAGCGGAACGTGCCGCCGAAGATCTTGCGCTTCGGCAGCGCGATCGTCGCCAGCTGGCCCGCCTGGAGATGCGCGCGGGCCTCGAGCGTGATCGAGTCAGCCGGCTGCCGCTTCAGCCACACGACCGCGTTGCAGTCGATGTCGCATCTCACGATCACCGTGAAGGGCCGTGAGGCCAGCTTGCGGCCCGTGGGGAACCCCACCAGCGCCTTCGGCGTGAGCTGGAGACCTGGGCAAAGGGTGATCACGCCGCCGTTTGCGTCGCGGATCGCCGCCTTCACCGTCGGCAGGCTCGCCTTCGGCGTCCCGTCGGTGTAGTAGACCCCGGACTGCCAGCCCGGCAGGGCGGGCTCGTCGAATGCGTGGAAGAAGAAGAACGCCTTCGTGTTCGGCTGGCAGAAGGCGAGCGCCAGCGCGTCGTGGTAGTAGGTCGCCTGCGTCGCCTCGTCCACGGGCTTCGTCGTCGTCGGCTCCTTGCCCGAGTACAGCGACACCTTCGCCGCCGGGATCTGGCTCTCGACGCCGAACTCGCCGTAGACGATCGGCAGCGTCGAGCCGGGCTGCGCGGTGCCGTCGAAGGCCGAGAGCGCCGACGTCAGCTTGGCGTAGTCGGCTAGGGCGATCGTCGCCGTCTTCGGGTGCTGGAAGGAGGGAGGCAGGCTCGAGTTGTCCTCGTATGCGTGGAGGTCGAACGCGTCCATGACCCGCTCCGTCCGGCCGGTCGCCTTGAACGCGGCCGCGAGATCGGCGATGAAGACGGTCGGCGAATGGGTGTCCTTTCCCGTGCCCGGCCGGTCGATCCCGCGCGGAGAGAGCGCACCCCCGATCACGTCGATCTGGGGGCTCACGGCCTTGAGGGCGTCGTACGTCTTGGCCAGGAGCGACTCGTACGCGACAGCCGCGACGTCGCTGCCGTCGAGAGCGAATTGCGGCAGCCAGAAACGGTTGTTGTTCGGCTCGTTCCCGACGACGAACTCGGTGATCGTCGGATAGCGCTTCGCGATCGCGGCCGCGAAGGCGGCGAAGGCGGCCTGGTCGGTGGCGCTCACCGGCGTCGTCCTGCTGCCCGCGTTCAGGACCGAGAGGTAGATCTTCACCGCGTCGAGCTTGGCCGCGGCGGTGACGGCGTCGAGGCGCTGCTGCTCGACTGCGGTCGGCGCGTGGTCGCCTGGGGTCCAGACCTCGCTGATGCGGATGGCGTCGAAGCCGGCGAGCTTGAGGAGGTCGAGCTTCGCTTTTGCGGCCGTGACGTTCGTCTGCTGCACGGAATCCTCCGCCGCCCCGATCACCAGCGACGGCCCGCCTGCGTGCGCCGGCGCGGCCCAGCCGGCCAGCAACGCGGCCACGACGAGGAGTCGGCGCATGTCGGCCAACGTAGCCGTGGCTATGTTAGGACGGGGTGAAATCCAGGCTCGAAGCGCAGCTGAAAGCGCTCCCGGCGCGGCCGGGCGTCTACGTCTTCCGGGACGAGGCCGGCGCCGTCCTCTACATCGGCAAGGCGAAGTCGCTGCGGTCACGTGTCCGGAGCTACTTCCAGAAAGGCCGCGGCGGCATGCGCCTCGGCAGCGCGCGGCTCGTCGCGCGCGTCGCCGACGTCGAGACGATCGTGACCGGCACCGAGGTCGAGGCCCTCCACCTCGAGCAGAACCTGGTCAAGCGCCACCGGCCGCCGTTCAACGTCCGCCTTCGCGACGACAAGTCGTTCCCGTACATCGCCGTGACCGTCGAGGACGAGTACCCGCGCGTCATGTTCACGCGCGAGCGTCACCGTCGCGGCGTCGTCTACTTCGGCCCGTACGCGAACGCGAAGAAGGTGCGGGAGACGCTCGACGTCCTCAACCGGGTGTTCAAGTTCCGTCCCTGCGAAGGGCCGAAGCCGGGCCGCCACTCAGGGATCCCCTGCCTCGACTACCACATCGACCGATGCCTGGCCCCGTGCGTCGGCTACGTGTCCGAGGCCGAGTACGGCGCCGTGATCGACGGAGTGATCGGCTTCCTGGGCGGCGACCACCGGACGATCGAGCGCGAGCTCGAGACCCAGATGCAGGCGGCCGCGGGGGCCGAGCGGTTCGAGGACGCCGCGCGCTACCGCAACCGCCTGTTCTCCATCCGCCACCTCGCCGAGCGGCAGGCGGCCGACCGCCGAACGGTCGGGACGGTCGACGTGATCGGGCTTGCCGTCGCGGGCGACGCGGCAGCGGTGCAGGTCTTCCCGCTCCGGGACGGCAAGCTGATCGACCGCTACAGCTTCCATCTGGAGAACGTGGCCGGGCAGGAGACGGCCACGCTCGTCGAGACTTTCTGCCTCGAGTACTACGGCTCGTCGCCGAGCGTCCCACCGGAGATCCTCGTGCCGGCCGCCGCGGGGGACACGGCCGCGCTGGCCGACTTCCTCTCCGAGCGCCGCGGCGCACGAGTCGTCGTCCGCACACCGGAGCGCGGCGAGAAGAAGCGCCTGCTCGACCTCGCGGAGCAGAACGCCGGGCTCGCGCTCGAATCGGCGGCCGCCGCGTCCGAGCAGAAGCGGCTGCGCCGCGTCGCCGCGCTGGAGGAGCTGCGCGAGGCGCTGAACCTGGAGAGCCTGCCGATCCGGATCGAGTGCTTCGACATCTCGACGATCCAGGGCTCGGCCACGGTCGCCTCGATGGTCGTGTTCGAGGACGCAGCGCCGAAGAAGGCGCACTACCGCAAGTTCTCGGTGCGCGGGCTCAACGGCGCCCAGGACGACTTCGCGGCGATGGCGGAGGTGATCGCGCGCCGGTTCGCGCGAGCCGGTGGCTCGCCGACGGACGAGAACTACGACGAGGGCTTCGCGGCCGTTCCGAACCTCGTCGTGGTCGACGGCGGCAAGGGCCAGCTGTCGGCCGCGCTGGACGCGATGCACCGCTACGACCTGGCCCGCGTGGCCGTCGTCTCGCTGGCCAAGAGGGAGGAGGAAGTGTTCGTCCCCGGCCAGGCGAGGCCCGTCCGGCTCGACCGCTCGTCAGCGGGGCTCCAGCTGCTGCAGCGCCTCCGCGACGAGGCGCACCGCTTCGCGCTCGGCTACCACCGCACGCGACGCGCCGCGGAGGCGCGCGAGTCGATCTTCGACGACCTGACCGGCGTCGGGCCCGCGCGCCGCCGCGCCCTGATCCGGCACTTCGGCTCGGCCGAGCGGTTCCTGGCCGCGTCGCAGGAAGAACTCGAAGGCGTCCCGGGGATCCCGCAGAAGACGGCCCGGGCGATCTACGCGCAGCTCCACAAGGCCGGCCGGGCCTAGGATCCGCCGATGCGGAAGCTCGCCCTAGCTCTCGTCCTGGTCCCGGCCGTCGCGGCGTGCGGGGGTGGAGGCGCCAAGGAGTCTGCGCCGCCGACGAGCACCGCCGCGCCGTCCGACCCCGGACGAGCCGCCGTCGCCGAGCTCTTCCGCGCCGCGTCGCACGACGACAAGCGGGCGCTCTGGAACCTGATCTCGACGCGCTCCCAGCAGCGGCTCGGCGGATATGCGGCTTTCGCCCGCCAGGGCGCGGCCACGCTCGAGCGGAGCCTGGCACCTTTCGGAAGTAGTCCTCCGGCGCCCTTCGTCTCGCAGGGCCTCTCGCAGCAGTTCGGCGTCGTCGCGATCCGACGGGGCACGAGGGTCCTGGCGTTCGCCGTTCGAAACCAGCACGGCGTCACGAAGATCGAGCTGTCCAGCCCCCTGAAGTTCCGGATCCTCGGGCCGGCCCCTGGCTCGACCGGCTCCGTGAGGCAGGTCGCCGTGGACGTACGCTCCTCAGGCGTCGTCGACGACGCGGTCGTGTGGCTGGACGGACAGGCCGTCCGCCCGACGCTCGCTCCGGCTCGGGGAAAGGCGACGGTGTTCGTCGCCTTCGCGAAGCCGCTGCCAAAAGGCCCGCACGTCGCGGTCGTCTACGCGGAGGAAGGAAACGGCGCCGGCGCCGAGGCGTGGTCGTTCACGTCGCGCTAGTCGGTATCCCGTAGCTCCGCAGCAGTGCGAGCAGGCCGCGAGTCGCGATACGAACTGTCGGCAGGCCGTTGTAGACGAACTCGGTGACCGCGGGGCGGCCACGGTGCGCCGGGTAGAACCAGTCGTGCTGCAGGCACGGCTGGCCGGCTCCGGCCGCGAGGCACGGTGGTGTCGCCGCCGGATGGTCCGTTCGCGGCGCCGCCCCTTTCCAGGCCCAGTAGAGCGTGAACTCGAGCCGTGGCCTACCGCGCATCTTCGTCGCGGCGGGCAGCTCGCGCCCATTGACGACCGCGAGCATGATCCGGAGGTTCTGCTTCCAGTTCGAGAGGAGCAGCGGCTTCGCGAGCCGTGGCCCGGAGACGCGGATGTAGTTCGGCGCCGCTGCCGTGGCGGACCCCGCGAGCACGAGGGCGCAAGCCACGATCAGGGCGGCGACGGCGCTCCGGCGCACGCGGAGATGGTGTCAGACGTGCGTCGGGATGACCAGGACGAGCAGGGCGAGCGAGGAGAAACCGAGAACGAGAAGGCGCATGTCTCCGAACGTATCGGCACGTTCTGAGCAGCTCGTGAGACTCGCGTAAGGGTTCGTTAAGCGGAGCCGCCGGGCTGCCCGGGCGCCTCGTCCGGCGCCAGGAACGGGTAGCGGTAGTCCGTGGGCGGGACGAAGGTCTCCTTCATCGTCCGCGGGCTGACCCAGCGGATCAGGTTCCACATCGAGCCGGCCTTGTCGTTCGTCCCGGACGCACGCCCGCCGCCGAACGGCTGCTGGCCGACAACGGCGCCGGTCGGCTTGTCGTTGACGTAGAAGTTCCCGGCCGCGTACTGAAGCTTGTCGGCCGCGTCGTCGATCGCCGCCCGGTCTCGCGCGAAGACGGCTCCGGTGAGCCCGTACGGCGAAGTGGTGTCGACGAGATCGAGCGTCTCGTCCCACTTCGAGTCGGGATAGACGTAGGCGGTGACGATCGGGCCGAAGAGCTCTTCGCGGAGCAGCCGGTCGCCGGGGTCGGAGGTCTCGATCACCGTCGGGTGGACGAAGAAGCCCTCCTCGTCCTCCGCGACGCCGCCGGCGACGATCGACCGGCCGTTCGACTTCGCCTCGTCGATCGCGGCCTTGTGCGTGGCAAACGCCTTCGCGTCGATGACCGCGCCCATGAAGTTCTCGAAGTCGGAGACGTCGCCGACCTTGAGCTCCGAGACCTTGTCGGCGAGCTCGGAGCGCATATCGCCCCAGATCGACTCGGGGATGTAGATCCGCGACGCTGCCGAGCACTTCTGCCCCTGGTACTCGAACGAGCCGCGGACGACGGCGGTGACGACCGCCTCGCGGTCGGCGCTCGGGTGCGCGACGATGAAGTCCTTGCCGCCGGTCTCGCCGACGATCCGCGGATAGCTGCGGTAGCGGTCGATGTTCTGGCCGATCGTTCCCCACATCGCGTTGAAGACACCGGTCGAGCCGGTGAAGTGGACCCCGGCGAGGTCCGGGCTCGCGAGCGCCGGGTCGCCGATCTCCGCCCCGTGGCCGTAGACGAGGTTGATCACGCCGTCCGGGAGCCCGGCTTCCTGCAGCACGCGCATCACGAAGTGCGCCGAGTACGCAGCGGTCGAGGCAGGCTTCCACAGCACCGTGTTGCCCATCAGTGCCGGGCTGGCCGGAAGGTTGCCTCCGATGGCCGTGAAGTTGAACGGCGTGACGGCGAAGACGAAACCCTCGAGCGGCCGGTACTCGAGCCAGTTCCAGACACCGGCCGAGGACACGGGCTGCTCTTCGTAGATGCGCTTCATGTAGTGGACGTTGAAGCGCCAGAAATCCGCCATCTCGCACGCGGCGTCGATCTCTGCCTGGTGGGCGGTCTTCGACTGGCCGAGCATCGTCGCGGCGACGAGCGTCGACCGCCACGGGCCGGCGAGGAGGTCGGCGGCGCGAAGGAAGACTGCAGCGCGCTCCTCCCACGGCGTCCGCGACCAGTCGCGCCACGCAGCGGCGGAAGCCTTGATCGCCTGCTCGACCTCGGGACCGGCACCCTCGTGAACGTCGGCGAGGACGTGCGACTTCCGGTGCGGCATGACGGCCTCGAACGTCCGCCCGGTGCGAACCTCTTTCCCGCCGATCACACATGGGATCTCGATGCGCTCCGACTGCATCTCCTGGAGGCGCTTGCGCAGCTCGGCGCGCTCGGGGGTGCCGGGCGCATAGGAGTGGATCGGCTCGTTCTGCGCGGGCGGCAGCTGCGGTATGGCGTGGGCCGTCACGCGTGCGATTCTAGTGACGTGGCGGTCAGGGAGATCGCGTACGACGTGCACGGGTGGGGGAGGGGCAAGGTCTGGTTCGCAGACGACGTGCTGGTGTGGCACGAGCTGCCGTCCCCGACCCACGGATCGGCCGCGGCGAACGGTCATCCGCTCGTCGACCGGCTTCGCGCCTACTTCGCCGGCGAGCGGGTGGGCTTCGACGACGTCCCGATCGAGCTCGACTGGTGCACGGACTTCCAGCGCGCCGTCGCGGAGACGCTGCGCGCCGTTCCGTACGGCGAGGTCGTGACGTACGGCGAGCTGGCTGCGCTCGCCGGCTACCCGAACGCGCAGCGCGCCGCCGGGACGTTCTGTGCCCACAACCGGCTGCCGCTCGTGCTTCCCTGTCACCGCGTCGTCGCCGCGGGCGAGCTCGGGTCGTACGGCTCGCTCGGTGCCGGCTTCAAACGGCGGCTGCTGGAGCTCGAAGGAGTCGACATCTGATGTGGAGCTCGGAGGAGATCCGGCAAGAGCTCGCCCGCGTCTCACCCAGCCGCCGCTGCGACACGCTCGCAGAGCTCTCCGCGCTGGCACACACGGCCGGGAGCCTCCATCTCCGCGGCCAGGGGAAGATCGCGCTGCACCTCGACCTCTCCAGCTCCGCCGTCGCCCGCCGTGCGTTTCAGCTGCTTCGCGATCTCGGCGTCGAGTCGGAGATCCGCACCTACCGGCAGCGCGCCTTCGGCAAGCCGACCCGCTACCAGCTCCACGTCGAGGGCTCCGACGGGGCGCGGCGGATCCTCGCCGAGGCGGGCGTCGTCTCGCGCACGGGCGCGCCTCTCCAGCACCCGCCGAAGCGCGTCGTCGGCCGCGAGTGCTGCCGGTCGGCCTACGTCCGAGGAGCGCTCCTGGGCGCCGGCTCCGTCAGCGGGCCGCGCTCGCCGCACCTCGAGGTGCGCTGCGCCTCGCTCGAGGCCGCAGAGCAGCTCGTCCGCCTCGCGGCGCTGGACGACGTGACGCTGCGCGCGCGCGAACGCGGCCGTTACGCCCTCGCCTACGCCAAGGGCGCGGATGCGATCGCGGAGACGCTGGCGCTGGCGGGCGCGAGCGACGCCGCGCTGCTCGTCGACGAGCATGGCGTCCTCGGCGCGGCGCGCGCGCATGCGAACCGGGTCACGAACGCGGACCACGCGAACCTCGTTCGCTCCAGCCGCGCGGCGCACGCGCAGCTCCGTGCGGTGCGACGGCTCGCCGAGGACGGCCGCCTCGAGACACTGCCGGCGCCGCTCCGTGAGATCGCAGATCTCCGAGTCCGCTATCCGGCGCTCTCGCTCCGCGAACTGGGACGGAAGTGCCGTCCTCCGGCGACGAAGGCGTCGGCTCACCGCCGCTTGTCCCGCCTGCAACGGCTCGCGGAAATCTAGACTCGGCTCGGAATCCGAGAGGAGAGAGGGATGGCTCTACGAGTTGGCATCAACGGCTTCGGGCGCATCGGTCGCAACTTCCTCCGGGCGCACCTTGCGAAGGGCGGCGACTTCGAGATCGTGGCCGCGAACGACGTGGGCGACGCGAGGACGATGGCGCACCTGCTCAAGTACGACTCCGTCCTCGGCCCGCTCGGGCAGGACATCGAGGTCACCGACGACTCGATCACGGTCGCCGGGCAGACGATCCAGTGGCTGACCGTGCGCTCGCCGGCCGAGCTGCCGTGGGGCGACCTCGGGATCGACGTCGCGCTCGAGTCGACCGGCCTTTTCACGAAGCGCGACGCGGCGCAGCAGCATCTCGACGCAGGCGCGAAGAAGGTGTTGATCTCGGCCCCCGCCACCGACCCCGACGTGACGGTGGTCCTGGGCGTCAACGACGACGCGTACGACTCCTCGGCGCACAACATCATCTCGAACGCCTCGTGCACGACGAACTGCGTCGCTCCGATGGCGAAAGTGCTGCACGAGGAGTTCGGCATCGAGCAAGGGTTCATGACGACGATCCACGCGTACACGAACGACCAGCGCGTGCTCGACCTCCCGCACAGCGACCCGCGCCGGGCCCGCGCCGCGGCGATCAACCTGATCCCGACGTCCACCGGCGCCGCCCGCGCGATCGGCGTGGTCATGCCCGACCTGAAGGGCAAGGTCGACGGGATGTCGATGCGGGCCCCTGTCCCGACCGGCTCCGTCGTCGACCTGGTCGCCCAGGTCGGCCGCGAGACGACAGCCGAGGAGGTGAACGCGCTCTTCAAGTCGAAGGCCGACACGGGGGCGCTCGCCGGGATCCTCCGCTACACGGACGAGCCGATCGTCTCGACGGACATCGTCCATTCGCCGTACTCGTGCATCTTCGACAGCGACCTGACGATGGTGAACGGGCGGATGGTCAAGGTCTTCGGCTGGTACGACAACGAGTGGGGCTACTCGTGCCGGCTAGTCGATCTCGTCGGCAAGCTGCTGTGAAGCTCCCGAGGTCTGTTCGCGACGCCGACGTCGCGGGCAAGCGGGTGCTCGTCCGCGCCGACCTCAACGTCCCGCTCGAGGACGGGCGGGTCGCGGACGACACTCGCATCCGCGCGTCGCTCCCGACGCTAAGGCTGCTGCTCGAACAGGGCGCGGCCTCGGTCGCGGTCTGCTCACACCTCGGCAGGCCGAAGGGGCCCGACCCCGCGTTTGCGATGGCGCCCGTCGAAGCGCGCCTTCGCGAGCTGCTGCCGGACGAGCGGATCAGCGTGCTCGAGAACACGCGCTTCAATCCTGGCGAGACGAAGAACGACCCCGGCTTCGCGCGCGAGCTCGCGGACGGGCGCGACCTGTACGTCAACGACGCGTTCGGCTCGGCGCACCGCGCGCACTCCTCGACCGAGGGCGTCGCGCACCTGCTCCCGGCGTACGCGGGGCTGCTGCTGCTGGACGAGCTCGAGCACCTCGGGCGGCTGCTCGGCGACGTCGAGCGGCCTTTCGTCCTCGTCGCGGGCGGCGCCAAGGTCGAGGACAAGCTCGGGGTGCTGCAGCACCTCGGGGGCCGCGCCGACACCGTGCTCATCGGCGGGAAGATGGCCGAGGAGCTGCGGGTGGAGAACCCCCTCGATTTTCCGGTCGAGTTGCCCGTCGACGTGGTGGCAGCGGCTGCGTTCGAAGCGGACGCGGAGACGAAGGTCGTGCCGTACGACGCCGTCCCGGACGGCTGGCTGGGCCTGGACATCGGTCCCGAGGCCGGGAAACGGTTCGGCGAGCTGATCGGGGGCGCGCGGACGATCTTCTGGAACGGCCCGATGGGCGTCTTCGAATGGCCGCGGTTCGCGGCGGGCACGAACACCGTCGCGCAGGCGGTCGCCGCGGCCGACGCGTACTCGGTCGTCGGCGGCGGCGACTCGGTGCGCGCGGTAAACGAGGCCGGCCTCGCGGACAAGGTCTCATGGGTCTCCACCGGCGGCGGCGCGTCCCTCGAACTCCTCGAGGGCAAGGAGCTCCCGGGCGTGGCCGCGATTCCGTCCTCCTGACCGCCACATGTCCGGCCCGGCCATGGCCGGGGTCTGACCCCTGACATGGCCCGAGGGGACACGAGTGGGCCGTGTCCGCTTCGGTCGTGTCCGTTCGGTCTTTCCCTGCAAAACGGATGTTTCGCTTGTCCGCTGCAGCCATGACAGGGCTCTGGCACCGCACTTTGGACA
>Ga0070741_10004037_pt1 | contig 34975 bp, 28 predicted proteins | sample Coa_R1_4_FD_66440 | JGI IMG/M metagenome (GOLD analysis project Ga0070741, IMG submission 66440) | Surface soil microbial communities from Centralia Pennsylvania, which are recovering from an underground coalmine fire - Coalmine... | ecosystem: Environmental > Terrestrial > Soil > Unclassified ... | reverse complement strand
CGCGCCCAGGCGGCGGTGCCCGTGCTGGTGGGCGACGTGCTCGGCATCAGCTCCACCCAGGTGCTGGTCACCGTGGCGGCGGGTGCGGCCATCGTCGTGATGGTCGGGGTGGGCTTCCGGCCGCTCCTCTACGCGTCGCTCGACGAGGAGGTCGCCGAGGCGCGCGGCGTGCGCGTGGGGGCGATGTCGATGCTGTTCCTCCTCGTCCTCGCGCTCACCGCCTCGGTGACCGCGCCCATCCTCGGCGTGCTGCTCACCTTCGCCCTCCTGGTCGGGCCCGCGGCCACGGCGTCCCTGCTGGCGGCGCGCCCGGGACGCACGGTGGGGCTGGCGGTGGCGCTCAGCCTGGTCGACGTCTGGGTCGGGTTGGCGCTGTCGTACTGGGTCGACGTCCCGCCCAGCGTCTTCGTCACCGGGCTCGCCTTCGCCGGGTACCTGTGCGCGCGGTTGTGGCGAAGCGGCGTCCTCCGCCGGGGGCACGGCTCGACTGGTCGGGGAGCCGGGACTTGAACCCGGGACCTCCTGCTCCCAAAGCAGGCGCGCTACCGGCTGCGCCACTCCCCGCCGCCGACCGGCAAGCATAGCCGCGCCCGGGCGCGGGCGGGCCGGGGGGCCGAACCCGCAAACTTGCGCTTCGACGCATGGACCTGCTCGACGCCATCATCATCCTGCTCGTCCTGGGAGCGCTGGCGTCGGGGTGGCGACGCGGATTGACCTGGGTGGGGCTCTCGCTCCTCGGGCTGGTCCTCGGCCTGGTGCTCGGCGCCCTGATCGCGCCGCCGCTGGCCCGGCGCTTCGCCGACCACCAGCCGGAGGCGCAGTCGCTCATCGGCACCGGCGTGTTCCTGGCGATGGTGGCGATCGTCCAGGGCCTGGGGACGGCGGCGGGGTACTGGGCGCGCACCGCCACCATCCGCACCAAGTTCGCGCGCGTCGACTCCTGGCTCGGCTCGGTGCTCGCGGCATTTGGCGTCCTGGCGGGGGCCTGGTACCTCGGCCTGATCTTCGCGGACAGTCCCTGGGTCCCCCTCGACCAGCAGATCCAGGGCTCGGGGATCCTTCGCACCCTCGACGGCGTCGCCCCGCGGCCGCCCGCGTTCCTGGCCTCCATCGAGCAGCTCCTCCGCGGCACCAGCTTTCCCAACCCCTTCGCCACCCTCGCGCCCGAGCTGCTGCCGCCGGTGCAGATCCCGCAGGCGGTCGACACCCCGGGCATCAAGGCCGCCGCCGCGGTGGTGTCGAAGGTGCTCAGCTACGGGTGCGGAGTCGAGGCGGGCTCGTCGTTCCCGCTGGGCAACGACTACATGGTCACCAACGCCCACGTGGTCGCGGGCTCCGACCGAGTCGACGTCGAGCGGCCGGACGGGCGAACCTTCCCCGCCACGGTGGTGCTCTTCGACCCCGAGGTGGACGTGGCCGTCCTGCGCGTTCCTGGCATCGGCTTCTCCTCCCTCCATCTCGTCGACTCCGACCCGTCGCGTGGCACCGACGGGGCGGTGATCGGCTATCCGGGCGGTGGCGGGGAGCAGGCGGTGCCGATGGCCGTGCGCGGCGTGGAGACGGCGCAGGGCCGCGACATCTACGGCGCGGGGCTGGTGCAGCGGCGCATCGAGGTGCTGGCGGCGCACGTCATCCCCGGCAACTCCGGCGGGCCCGCCGTGGACCGCGACGGCAACGTGATCGGGCTGGTCTTCGCGGCCAGCACCGTCGACCCCACCGAGGGCTATGCGCTGACGGTGGGACAGATCTCCGGCGACCTCACCCAGGGGGAGCACAGCACCGCGGCGGTCTCGACGCAGAGCTGCACCAGCTGAGCGGGCGTCCCACGCTCCGGTGCGCTGGGCGCCTCCTGACCTCTGGGAGCGCGCCGCGAGGTGTGGCGGTTGGACCGATCCGCGCTGACCGACCGGCCAGTCAGCTCAGCTCGCGGCGGCGGCGGTGGGACGCAGGCCGTGTGCGGCCTCCCACTCCTCCAGCTCGCGGGTGAAGTACCGCACCCGCGTCTTCTTGTATTCCTTGGTGGAGTACAGAACCGCGTAGTCCTCGATGCCGGTGGCCTGCTGGATGGCCTCGACGACCTTCTCGCAGTCCCCCACCTTGCGACCGTGGATCATGGAGAAGAGGTTGAAGCGCCAGTCGGGATAGACCGGGCGCTGGTAGCAGTGCGACACCGAGGCGAAGTCGGCCATCTGCCGGCCCAGCTCCTCGGCGCGTTCCTCGGGCACCGCCCAGACGGCCATCGCGTTGGCGGCATAGCCGGCGCGGCGGTGATGGAGGATGGCGGCGACACGGCGGAGATGGCCGCGGCGCTGCAGGTCGGCCATGCCGTCGAACAGCTGCGGCTCGCTGAGGCCCTGGCTTCGGGCGCACTCCTCGAAGGGATGGGGCACCAGCGGGAGGTCGTCCTGGACCGCGCGGATCACCCGGACGTCGAGCTCGCTGAGGGGCGAGGCCAGGGCCATGTCGCGCTGGATCCCCGTGTAGTCGGGATCCTCCTGGCGGGTGACGTCCTTGGTGCCGGTCATGTCGAGCTTGACGCCGATCTTGAAGAGCTTGAGCGTCTGCAGCTTGCGGGTGACCACCGCGCCGCTCAGCTCGTGGAGCTTCTGCAGGGTGGCGTCGATGTCGCCGCCGGGCGGGGTGGCCAGGGTGAACCAGAGGTTGAACTCGTGGTTGCGCCGGTAGTTGTGGGAGACGCCCGGGTGCTCGTTGATGATCGCCGCGCCGCGCTCCAGCTGGTCGGGGGCGAAGCGCATGGCCACCAGGGTGGACTGGTATCCCAGGCTCCGGGTGTCGAAGATGGCCGACACCTGGCGGATCACCCGGCGCTCCCGCAACCTCCGGGTGCGCTCGATCGCCTCCGCCTCGGTGACGCCGAGGCGCTCGGCGAGCCGGGCGAAGGGCGCGTGGTCGACGGGGAAGTCGGCCTGGACCTGGTTGAGCAGCTCCTGGTCGACGGCGTCGATCTCGCGAATGGGCACAGGCGGAATCCTCAGGACGGCGAGGCGGGCCGGCCGAGCGCGCGGCCAGCCTGACCCGACCATTGTAGGTGGGCGGCGTGCGCCGGCCGCCGGTCGCCGACCCTTTCCGGCCGGCCGGCCCGTATTAAGGACATGCTGGGCACCGATGCAGGCGAGCCGGCCACGGTCGCGGCGTTGAGCTCCTCGGGCGCCGAGGGGATCGGCGAGTTCGAGGCGGAGCTGCGCCCTCTGCTCGGACCGGCGCTGCGCCTGGCGGCAGCGATGCGGCTCGACCCGCAGGACGCCGAGGACGCGGTGCAGGAAGCGGCCCTGCGCGCCTGGCGCCGGAGGGGCAACCGGCACGAGGGGACCGCGCTGCGGCCCTGGTTCCTGGCCATCGTGGCCAATCAGTGCCGGGAGACCCGCAGGGGCCGCTGGTTCTCCGTGTTGCGCGGCGAGCCTCAGGCGGCGGCGCCGGTGTCCGGCGGCACCGACCCGGCCGCGACGATCGACGTCGTCGACGCTCTCCGCCGGCTCTCCGGCCCGACCCGGCTGGCCGTGGCCCTGCGCTTCTACCTCGACCTCCCCTTCGAGGAGGTCGCCGCGGTGGCCGGCTGCTCGGTGGAGGCGGCCAAGTCACGAGTGCGCCGGGGCGTGGCAGAGCTGGCGGCGGTCCTGCGACCGGAGGAGGCGACGGCATGAAGCCCGACGAGTTGGACAGCGCGCTGCGGGCGCGGCTGCGCGGCGGGATCGATCCGCTGGTGCCGGGGCGGGCGGCTGAGGAGCGTGTGATGCGCGGAGTGGCTGACGCGGCGATGTCGGGGCGGCGGAGATCCGTGCTCGGCGGCGGGCTGCGCACGGCGCTGGTCGGCGCGGCCGCGCTGCTGGTGCTCGGCGGAGTGCTCGGTGGGAGCATGGTGGCCCTGCACAACCGCTCCTCTGGCGGGGGCGGGCAGGCCCGCGGTCCCGCGCCGGTGCAGGCCAGCCCGTCGCCGTCCGCGGCAAGGACGCCCTCGCCCACGCCGACCGCGGCGCCGACACCCAGCGCAGCGGCCGGTGTGACTCCGTGCGAGGGCGCCGCGCTCACAGGACAGTTCACCGACGAGAGCGGCGCGGCCGGGACCGCGGGTGCCGACATCGTGCTCCACAACAGCGGCAGCGTCGCATGCACGATGGAGGGCTACACCGACATCCAGGGCCTCGCCGGTGGACAGCCGGTGCAGCTCGGCGTCACCCACAGCGTCGGCGGCACGGTGTTGAACAACAACAACGGGACTCTGCCCACCGTCACTCTGGTGACGCTGCAGCCGGGCGCCGACGCCTACGTCGCCATCGAGCACTCCGACGTCAACTCGGGGCCGACGATGTGCCCGTCCTACACGGCGCTCCTGGTGACGCCGCCGCAGGGGCACACCGCGGTGCACGTCGCGGTGCCGAGCTCGATCTTGCTCTGCGGCGGGTACGGCGCTTCGATCTGGATCGACGAGGCGCCGGTCAGCACGACCGCCTACTTCAAGCGCTGATCACCGGTCTCGCGGAGCGCTTGGGGAGCGGCCGACGCCGCGACGACCCTGGACGCGACGCGGCAGCGTCGAGATGTGGTGCCGAGGAAGGGAATCGAACCCTTACGCCCATACGAGCACAGCGCCCTGAACGCTGCGTGTCTACCAGTTCCACCACCTCGGCGGGCGGGGCTGGATTGTACCCGGAACACCGGCCGCCCAGGCCCCCCGCCAGCTTCAGCTGGGCAGCTTGCGCCAGTCGGCGACGGAGTCGTACCTGCTGGCGCTGGTCCCCACGGGAGGCAGGCTCACACCGCCGATGGCATCGGAGATCGCGAACGTCAACTCGGGAGCGTAGAGGAACACCGCCGGGGTGTCCTCGGCGAGGCGGGCGTCGACCTGGGCGGCCGCGACCCGGCGGAGACGGACGTCGCTCACCGTGGCCAGGCTGTCGAGAGCGCGGTCGAGGAAGGGGTCGGCGGGCGCACCCGAGACGTTGAAGCCGTGCGGCGGTGCGGCGTTGGAGCGCCAGAAGGCGCTGACGTCGGGGTCGGGGCCGTTGTCCCAGTCGGCGACCACCATGTCGAAGCTCTGCGGCATCAGGACCGCGGGCTCGAACTGCTGCGGGGCGACCACGTTGACGCTCAGCGCGATGCCGATGCCGCGGAGCTGGGCGGCGACGTCGTTCGCCACCGTCGGCAGCGGCGCGGCGTCGGGGACGCTGACGGTGTATGTGAGGCTCTGGCCTCCCTTGTGCCGCACCCCGTCGGTTCCCAGCACCCACCCGGCAGCGTCGAGGGCCCGGGCGCTGAGTGCGACCGCCGGGAGCTCCGGCTGCTCGGGTGGCATCCAGGCGATGCCCACGGGCACGGCGCCCACCTGCGGCTGCGCGTCGCCCTCCAGCGCGCCGGCGATGAGCTGCCGGCGGTCGACGGCGGTGGTGATGGCGCGGCGGACCGCCGGGTCGTCGAGTCCCGGCCTGCGCTCGTTGAAAAGGAGGTCGACGAAGCGGAAGGTGACGAGGTCGTGCAGCCGGACCCCGGGGATCTTGCCGAGCACGGTGCGCTGCGCGGGCGTGCCGGCGAGCAGCCCGTCGACCTGCCCCCCTGCCAGCGCTTGGGCGGCAGCCTCGAAGGTCTTCGTCAGGCGCAGGTCGAGGACCGCGAGTCCCGGGCGCGGCGAGACGTGGGCATTCGGCACGAGCTCGACGTGGGTGGCGTCGGCTGAGGCGACCTGAAACGGGCCCGAGGTCGGCAGCGGCTTGGCCGCGGACGAGACGAGGGTGGCCGGGGTGAGCTTCGACAGCCGTGCAGCGGGGAGGATGGGCAGCTCCACCGCGGCGGCGACGAAGGCGGCCCGCGGGGCGGCGAGCGTCACCGTCACCGTCGCCGTCGGCAGGTCGACGGCGACCTTGGCGTCGTGCCAGGCGGCGGCGAGACCGGCGTCGGGGAACCCTGGCGCCTGGACCATGGTCACCGTCGCCTGCACGTCGCTCACGGTCAGCGGGGTGCCGTCGGACCAGTGGAGGCCGCTCCGCAGGGTGAAGTGGTAGGCGAGGCCGTCCCCGCTGACACCCCAGCTCGCTGCCAGGTCGCCGGTCGGCTGGGCCTGCGAATCGAGGCGGAGGAGGCGGCGGTAGAGGATCTCGCCGACGTCACGCGCCGCCGGGTCGGGGCTCCCGGCCAGCGGATCGAGGGCCAGCGGGGTGCTCGTCACCACCAGCGCCTCCCGGTAGACGTCGGTCTGCTGCGGACCGTGTGTCAGCGCGGCGATGCGGACGGCGCCGAAGCCCACGCCGCAGACGGCGACGAGGATCAGCCCCTGGAGGAGGCGCCGGCGCCAGCCCCGGCCTAGCGGCCGAAGTAGGTGCTTGCGGCGGTGACCACCACGAACACGAAGATCAGCACCGCGGTCGCCCGCAGGAGCGTCTGCTCCAAGCCCCGGCGACGACGGTAGCCGCCACCCATGTCCCCACCGCCCCCGATCGTCCCGCCGAGACCCGTGGCCTTCGGCGTCTGGAGCAAGACGCCAAGGGTCATGAGGATGGCGACGACCACTTGGGCGACCGCGAGAACGCTTTTCACGCAACGGGACCTCCGAGCTGGAACCGGCGAAGTATAGCGGTGGGCGGCGCGTGCGGCATCGGGCATCCTCTTCTCAGTTGTCTTTCTGCTCTTGCGTTACCAACACTGCGTAGTGTAGCCTCGCTCGCATGCTCGCTGTCAAGCAACTCGGCACCCTGCGGCGGAGCCTCCTCCGCATCACGGCGCTCGCGCTCGCCGGCGTCATCGCCGGCTGCGGCCCCTCGGCATCCCCGCTGCCGGCGTCGAGGAGCGCGCCTCTCCCCTATCCCGATGCGGCCGGCCCTCCCGTGCAGGTCGGCGGCGACACCGTGCGGGTGCTGCCCCGCGGCAGCACGGCATTCCCGGTGATCCTGTCGCTCATCGCGCACGCCACCCGCAGCGTCCACGCCGAGATGTACGAGTTCGGCCGAGCCGACATCGCCGGCGCCCTGGTCGCCGCGCACCGCCGCGGCGTGGCGGTCACCCTCATCGTCGATCCCTCGGTCGACGTCAGTCGCTCCACCGCCGCCCAGCTGCGCGGCGAGGGTGTGGACGTCCTGGACTACCCCGTGCGCAGGCTCATGATCGACCACGTCAAGCTGCTCGTCGTCGACGGGTCTGTTGCGGTCGTTGGTGGCATCAACTGGGGGGCCCAGTCCGACCGCAACCATGACGTCGACGCCATGCTCAGGGGTCCCGCCGCCACCAACCTGGACCGCATCTTCGACGGCGACCTGGTGGCCTGCGGCCGCGAGGCAGCCGTCCCGCCCGCCGCCGACGACGACCGGGTGCTGGTCGCCTCCACCCTGCCGGGCGCCGACATCCGCCCGCTGGTGATGCAGCTCATCGAGGGCGCCCGGTCCCGGCTCGACCTCGAGCTCTACGTCATCACCGACAGCGGGATCGTCCACGCCATCGAGGCTGCCGCCGCCCGCGGCGTCGCGGTGCGGGTGATGATCGACCCTGGGCAGCGCCCCAGCGACGCGTCCGCGGCGTCACTGACGGCGGCCGGGGTCGCCCTGCGCCGCTACCGCACCAGCGGCGAGCTCCTCCATGCCAAGCTCGGCGTCGCCGACGGCCGGATGTCCATCTTCGGCAGCGCCAACTGGACCGCCGGCGGGTTCCAGCGGAACCACGAGGTCGACGTCGAGATCCTCGACGCCCCCGCCGTCGCGGCCGAGATCACCGCCATGGTCGACGCCGATTGGAGTGCCAGCGCATGAATGCGGGATGCGCGCGACCTGCACCGGCACGCTCAGCGCTCGGCGAGATCCCTTCCGCCCATCGCCTCCGGAACGGTCAGACCCATGGCGGTCAGCACCGTGGGCGCCACGTCGGCGAGGCCGCCGCCGCCCCGCAAGGTCCTGGCGTCGGTGCCGCAGAGCACCACGGGCACGGGGCTCGTGGTGTGCGCCGTGAGTCGCGAGCCGTCGCGGCGGTCGACCTTCAGCTCGGCGTTGCCGTGGTCGGCGGTCATCAGCAGCGCGCCGTCCCGCTGCAGCACGGACTCGGCGATCCGTCCGATGCAGGCGTCGACCACCTCCACCGCCTGCACCGTCGCGTCGAACACCCCGGTGTGCCCGACCATGTCAGGGTTGGCGAAGTTCACGACGATGAGCGCGTCGTCCGTCGTCTGCAGGCGCTGCACGACGGCGTCGGTGATGCCCGCCGCGCTCATCGGTGGGGTCATGTCGTATGTCGCCACCTTCGGCGACGGGATGAGCAGGCGCTCCTCACCCGCGAACGGCGCCTCGCGCCCGCCGTTGATGAAGTAGGTGACGTGCGCGTACTTCTCCGTCTCGGCCACGTGGAACTGGTGGAGGCCCGCCGCGCTGACCACCTCGGCCAGCGTCTGCGTCACCTCTTCCTTGGGGAAGGCGACGATGGCGCCCAGGGTCGACTCGTACTCGGTGAAGGTCACGTAGTGCAGCGGGTGCGGCCACCGCGAGCGCGGGAAGGCGCTGAAGTCGGCGTCGAGCAGCGCGTGCGAGAGCTGGCGTGCCCGGTCGGGGCGGAAGTTGAAGAAGACCACCGAGTCCCCATCCTCGATGCGCACCCGCGTCCCGCCGCTGGGGACGATCGACACCGGCTCGATGAACTCGTCGGTCACGCCTCGGGCGTAGCTGTCCTCGATGTACCCCACCGGGTCCGCGGCAACGCCGTTGCCCTCGCCCGCCACCACCTCGTAGGCGCGCTGCGTGCGCTCCCAGCGCTTGTCGCGATCCATCGCGTAGTAGCGCCCCGACACAGACACCACGCGTCCCACGCCGACTCGGTCCAGCTCCTCCACGAAGTCGGCGACGTACTGCGCCGCGCTGCTGGGAGGTTCGTCGCGACCGTCGGTGAAGGCGTGGAAGTGCACCCGGTCCAGGCCGCGGCGCCGGGCCAGCTCAGCGAGCGCCACCCCGTGGTGCATGTGGCTGTGTACCCCACCGGGCGAGACGAGCCCCATGCAGTGCAACGCCGTTCCCGAGTCTCTCGCGTGGTCGACCGCGCCGCACAGTGCGGCGTTCTCGAAGAAGGTCCCCTGGTCGATGGCCCGCGAGATGCGCGGAAGGTCCTGGAAGATCACCCGTCCCGCCCCGATGGTGAGATGGCCCACCTCGGAGTTGCCCTGCTGCCCGGCCGGCAGTCCCACCGCCTCGCCGCTCGCCTCGACGGTCGTCCAGGGCCAGCGCGCTCGCAGCGCGTCCAGCCGCGGCGTCGAGGCCGCGGCGATCGCGTTGCCGAAGACGTCGTCGTTCTCGCCCCAGCCGTCGCAGATGACCAGGACGAACGGCCGCACCCCGGTCACCTGGCGGTTCCCGACGCCGCCGCCACCACGCGGAGGAACTCGGCCGGCTTCAACGACACGCCGCCGACGAGCCCACCGTCGATGTCGGGTTGGGCGAAGAGCTCCGCCGCATTCGCGGCGGTGACGCTGCCGCCGTACAGGACGCGCGTCGCCGCGCCCACCGCGCCGTCGAAGAGTCGCGTGAGCCGCGCGCGCACCGCCTCGCACACCTCCTGCGCCTGCTCCGGCGTCGCCGTGCGTCCCGTCCCGATGGCCCAGACCGGCTCGTACGCGACCACGCACCGCGCCATCGCGGCGCCATCGATCCCGTCGAAGGCGGCGTCGAGCTGACGATGCACCACCGCAAGCGTCTCCCCCGCCTCGCGCTCCTGCAGCGTCTCGCCCACGGCGACGATCACCTGCAGGTCGTGGCTCAGCGCGCGCGAGAGCTTGCGGTGCACCTGCTCGTCCGTCTCCCCGAGAAGGTGGCGGCGTTCCGAATGCCCCACCAGCACGTAGTCGCACCATCCCTCCAGCGACGCGGGCGACACCTCACCGGTGTACGCGCCGGCGTCCTCCCAGAAGACGTCCTGCGCCCCGATCCGGACGCGGCCGCCCTGAAGCACAGCGTGCATCGGCCAGAGGTGCGTGAACGGTGGCAGCACCGCCACCTCGACGTCCTCCGGGAGGTCACCGGCCAGCAGCTCGCGCGCCTTGTCGAGTCCCTCGCCGACCGTGGTGTTCATCTTCCAGTTGCCCGCCACCAGCGGGGTGCGACGCGCCGTCATGGCCGCTCAGGCGGCGCGATCGCGAAGCACCGCGACGCCGGGGAGCACGCGGCCTTCGAGGAATTCCAGCGTCGCCCCGCCGCCCGTGCTGACATGGGTGATGCGGTCGTCGAGCCCCAGCCGTGCCAGGGCGGCGGCGAGATCCCCTCCACCGACCACGGTGACCGCGTCACTGTCGGCCAGCGCCTGGGCGACGCGGCGCGTGCCCTCCGCGAAGGCGTCGACCTCGTAGATCCCGAGCGGTCCGTTCCACACCACGGTGCCGGCGTTGCGACACGACTCGGCGATCTGGGCCACGGTGTCGGGACCGACGTCGACGACCATGCGGTCACCCGGGATGTCCTTCCAGGACACGACGTCGCTCCCCTCGGGCGTCTGCGCGTCGCGCGCCACCACGAGGTCGACAGGCAGCCGCAGGTCTCCGCCGTCGCGGCCGTGCGCCTCCTGCAGCAGGGCGCGCGCCGTCTCCACCTGGTCCGGTTCGACGAGCGAGGTCCCCGTCGCCTCGCCGAGCGCCTGGTAGAACGTGCACGCCATCGCCCCACCCACCCAGAGGGTGTCGACGCGAGGCAGCAGGTGCCGCAGGACCCCGATCTTCGTCGAGATCTTGGCGCCGCCGATGATGGCCACCAGAGGTCGCCTGGGCTCTTCGAGCACCCCGCCGAGCATCTGCAGCTCGCGGATCATCAGGTAGCCGGCGACCGCGGGCAGCAGGTGCCCGACGCCTTCCGTCGACGCGTGCGCCCGGTGAGCCGTCCCGAACGCGTCGTTGGCATACACGTCGGCGAGCGCGGCCAGCCGTCGCGCGAACTCGGGGTCATTCGCCTCCTCGCCCGGCTCGAAGCGCACGTTCTCCAGCATGCCGACCTCGCCGTTCTTCAAAGCGCTGCTGAGCGCTTGCGCCGACTCGCCGACCACATCGGTCGCCACGCGCACCTCGGCCCCGAGCAGCTCACCGAGCCGGGCCGCCAGCGGAGCCACCCGCAGATCGTCCACCACCTTTCCCTTGGGTCGCCCGAGGTGTGTGGCGATCAGCACACGAGCGCCGCGATCGCGCAGGGCGGTGATCGTCGGCAAGGCCGCGCGGATGCGGCGGTCGTCGGCGATTCGCCCGTCCTGGATGGGGACGTTGAAGTCGACGCGCAGCAGCACCCGCCTGCCGCCGACCTCGACATCGTCGATGGTCGCCTTGGCGGTGACGCCGCGGGCCGCGGTCTCGCTCACCGCCTAGAGCCGTTGCGCGACGTGGTTGGTGAGGTCCACGACGCGGCAGGAGTATCCCCACTCGTTGTCGTACCAGGAGAGGACCTTGGCGGTGCGGTCAGCGATGACCATCGTGGAGGGTGCGTCGAAGATCGACGAGTGACTGTCGTGGAGGAAGTCCGCGGACACCAGCTCCTCGTCGGTGACGGCCAGCACACCCTGCAGCGCGCCGTCCGCCGCCTCGCGCATCTCCGCGTTGATCTCCTCAGCGGTCACCGACTTGCTCAGGTTGACGGTGAGGTCGATGAGGCTGACGTCGGGCGTCGGCACGCGGATGGCCATGCCGTGGAACTTCCCCTTCAGCTCGGGGAGCACCAGCGCGACGGCCTTGGCCGCCCCCGTGGTGGTGGGGATCATCGACACCGCCGCGGCACGCGCGCGGCGCAGGTCCTTGTGCGGCGCGTCGAGGATCTTCTGGTCGTTGGTGTACGCGTGCACCGTGGTCATCAGGCCACTCTCGATGCCAAAGGAGTCGTTCAGCACCTTGGCCACCGGGGCCAGGCAGTTGGTGGTGCACGACGCGTTGGAGATCACGTGGTGCGACGCGGGGTCGTAGACCTGGTGGTTGACACCCATGCAGATGGTGACGTCCTCACCCTTGGCCGGGGCGCTGATGATCACCTTCTTGGCGCCGGCGTCGATGTGCGCCCGCGCCTTGTCGGCGTTGGTGAACAGGCCGGTCGATTCGATCACCACGTCGACGCCCAGCTCTCCCCAGGGAAGCCGCTGCGGGTCCCGCTCGGCGAGCACCTTGAAGCGGCTGCCATTGGCCGCGATGGTGTCGCCTTCGACGCTGACGTTGCCGGGGAAGCGGCCCATCACGCTGTCGTACTTCAGGAGATGCGCCAGGGTGGGTGGATCGGTGATGTCGTTGACGGCGACGACGTCGATGTCCGACGCCGCGCGCTCCTGGATGGCGCGATACACGTTGCGCCCGATCCGGCCGAAGCCGTTGATGCCGACCTTGATGGCCATCGACCTGCCTCCACACACAGCCGCAGCTCGGCGGTGCCTCAGGCGGGCACCGGAAGGACACCGAGACGTTGTCGACCCCGACCGCGGCAAGGGCCCGGGGGAAGGGGCCGGACGTGCTGCACGCTCCACGCGGGGACTGGCCAGAGCCTATCACCCTGTTCTGCGAGCGCGCCCGAGGCGAAGGGCACCACTCCGCCCGGGCCGTCGGGCCCAGCGGAGGGGGCCTCAGTCCAGCAGCGGAGCGGCGGTGACGAGGAGCCGGCGCAGCCGATCGGCCATCGCCGAGCGGCTGCAGGCGGCGCGCTGCGCGAGACGGTCGAGCGGGTCCTGAGGATGGCGCTCGCGCAGCTGAGCCGCCTCCCGCAAGGCGGGCGGCAATGCGTCCCAGCGCCCACGGTCGGCGCGAAGGGCGGCGATGGCGGTGAGCTGCTCCACCCCCGCCCCGACCGTCCTGCGCAGATTGGCGGTCTCGGCGTTGAGCCGGCGGTTGACGCCGCCACGCAGCTCGCGGACGACCCGCCCGTCCTCGAAGCGAAGCCGGCCGCTCTGCGCCCCGATGGTGCTGAGCGCCGAGCCCACCGCGTCAGCGCTGCGCACGGTGACCAGCCACCGGCCCCGCCGCTGCACCGCCATGGCGGGCACCTCGACACTGAGGAAGTCGCCGACGAGCTGACGCGCCGCGCCCTCCGAGCGCGCTGGGATCTCCAGCTGCGGCGCGGCGTCGGGCCGCGCCACGGTGCCCCCACCGAGGAAGGCGCCGCGCAGACGGCTGCGCGCGCAGCACGGCCGGGCGGACGGGCGCGCGGCACCCCGGGACGGCTCGCCCGATATGGACACGTGGTAGCTCGGCCGCCGCGGCGTCGTCCGCCGCTCGACGTGGGCGACGACCCCGTTCTCGTGCAGGGCCTTGAGGGCGGCCCGGGCCGCGCTCAGGCGCGTGCTCACCACCTCACCCGCTTCGCCGTGACCCGCCAGCGTCATCCCCTCGACCATCGCCGCACGGCAGCACGGCAGCGGCGGCGTGTGCGGGGTGAGCTCGGCGAGGATCTCGGCGGTGAAGGAGCCGCCCCGACCGGGGCGCGACGTCATCGCGGGTCGGGACGGTCCACGTCGCGGTGCCGCAGCACCACCGGCAGACCCTCCTCCCGGAGCCGGTCGGCGACAGCCGAGGCGAGCACAACCGAGCGATGCCGGCCGCCCGTGCAGCCGACCGCGAGATGCAGGCGGCTGCGGCCCGACTCCGCCGCGCGCTCCAGCGTCCAGGTCAGCAGGGAGGCGAGGCGGTCGACGAACTCGCGAGCCGCCGGCTGCTCCCAGACGAAGTCGCGGACCGCCGGGTCGAGGCCGGTCAGCGGCCGCAGCTCGGGTTCCCAGAAGGGGTTGCGCAGGAAGCGGGCGTCGACCACCCAGTCCGCCTCGACCGGCGGCCCGTACTTGAACCCGAAGGAGGACACGGTGCAGGCCATCGCCGCGCGCCCGTCCGGCGCGGCGGGCGGGTCGATGGCCTCGACCACGCGCCGCCCGAGGTCGGCGGCCGTGAGGTCCGAGGTGTCGATGACGACGTCGGCGATGGAGCGCAGACCGCCGAGGACCTCGCGCTCCGCGGCGACGGCGGCGGGCAGACTCCCCGCCTCCGCAACCGGGTGCGGGTCCGTGCTCTCCGAGAGCCGGCGGAGCAGCACCTCGTCGCGGGCGTCGAGGAAGAGCACCTGCGCCCCCGGCACGCGCTCCAGCCCGCGCACGCCCTCCGCGTGCCGAGCGTCGACGACGACCGCGGCGGCACGATCGCGGGGCAATGCGACGAAGGCGTCGAGGAGCGGGGCCGGGAGGTTGTCGACCGCGTCCACGCCGGCTCGGACCAGAGCGGCCAGTGCCGTCGCCTTGCCCGCCCCGCTCATCCCGGAGACGACCCACACGGGCGCGCCCACTGGCTGCGACTGGCCCGGAGCGGTCATCGCCCGCGATTCTACGGAGGCCACCGAGCTACAAGAGCTCCTTGATGCGGAGGGCGACGGCGCGGGGCACCTCGGAGGAGAGGTCGTCGACACTCGCCTCGCGGATGCCGTCGAGGCTGCCGAAGCGCCGCAGCAGAGCCCGTTTGCGCGCGGGCCCCAGGCCGGGCACGACGTCGAGCTTCGACCGCAGCGCCGCCTTGGCCCGCCGGGCGCGGTGGCGCGTGATGGCGAAGCGGTGCGCCTCGTCGCGGACACGTTGGACCAGGAAGAGGGTGGGACTGTCGCGGGGGAGGACGATGGGCTCGGCGGCGCCGGGGCGGAAGAGCTCCTCGTTCTGCTTGGCCAGGCCGAAGATCGGGACGTCGCTCAACCCCGCCTCGTCCAGCACGGCGCGGGCCGCGTTGAGCTGTCCCTTGCCCCCGTCGATGAGAACCAGGTCGGGGAGGATCCCGAAGCTGTCCTCCTCCTCTCGCCGCGTGCGCACGCCGCGGCGCCTGATGACGCGCGTGGGCTCGAGCCCCGCCTCGGACCCGGCGAGGCCGTTCCCGTTGGCCGCGACCGCCGCCTGCACGTCCTCCTCCGCCACCTGGTCGCTGATGGTGTTGCCGCCGTTGCTGCCCGCCGGGTCGTCGATCGGCACGTCCTCCGCCTCGGACGACGCCTCGTCGCGCGCCGTGCGAACCCAGCGGTTGAAACGCCGTCGGAGCGTCTCCTGCATCGACGCGAAGTCGTTGGCGCCCTCGACGGTCTTGATCCCGAAGAACCGGTAATGACCCGGGCGCGGACGGCCGTCCTCGAAGACGACCATCGACCCCACCGAATTGGTGCCCATGGTGTTGCTGATGTCGTAGCACTCGATGCGCCGCGGCACCTCGGGGAGGTCCAGCTGGGCTTGCAGGTCGGCGAGCAGCGTCGCGGAGCGTTCGGCGTCGAAGTCCTCCTTGATGCGCTGCTGCCGCAGCGCCACCGAGGCCGTCTCGCGCGCCTGCTCGACCAGCTGGCGCATCGGGCCGCGCTGTGGCACGCGCAGCTCCACCGGGCCGCCGCGCTGCTCCGAGAGGAAGTCGCCGAGCACCGCGTGGTCGTCCACCGGATCTGAGAGCAGGATGCTGCGCGGGACGCGCGGCGCGCTGCCGTAGAACTGCGCCACGAAGCTGCCCAGGCATTCCGCCGGCGCGAGGTCGGCCACCCCCTCCAGCTCGTGTGTCTCCATCCCGGTGACCCGGCCCTCGCGCACCGCAAACAGCGCCACCATGCCGCGCCCGCCGTCGAGTGCGACGGCGACGCAGTCCTGGTCCTCGCGACCGCCGCGCAGCATCTTCTGCTTCTCGGCCACTCGCTCCACCGCACGCAGGCGGTCGCGGTACCGTGCCGCCATCTCGAAGTCGAGGCGCCCCGCGGCACGCGACATCTCGTCGCGGAGCTGCGCGGTGAGCACCGAGGATCGCCCCTCCATGAAGAGCTGCACCTGTTCGAGCAGGTCGTTGTAGGCGGCGGCGTCGATTCGGCCCTCACAGGGACCGCTGCACCGCTTGATGTGGTAGTCGAGGCAGACATGACCGCGGCGGAAGATCTCGTCGCTGCAGGTGCGGAACGGGAAGATGGTGCGCAGCAGGCGGACCGTCGTGCGCAGCGACTGTGCGTTGGTGTACGGCCCGAAGTAGCGCGCGTCGTCGCGCGCCAGACGCCGCGAGTAGTAGGGGCGGGGGAACTGGGTTGCCCGCTGGCCGGCCTCGCCCCGCGGTTGCCGGACGGCCTCGCGTGCCGTCCCAGGAGCGTGATGATCCGGGGTGCCGGGCCGCGGGATCTTCAGGAAGAGGTAGTTCTTGTCATCCTTGAGACGAACGTTGAAGCGCGGATGGTAGCGCTTGATCAGGGTGTTCTCGAGGATCAGTGCTTCGCGTTCGTTGGCGCAGGCGATGGTCTCGAAGTCGAAGATGCGCTCGACGAGGTGACGTGTGCGCGGCGCCAGGGCGCTCACCGCCGTGAAGTAGGAGCGCAGTCGCGAGCGCAGGCTCGCGGCCTTGCCCACGTAGACGACACGGGCCTCGAGGTCGCGCATCAGATACACGCCGGGGCTGTCGGGTGCCGCCTTGAGCCGCTCGCGCAGCAGCTCTGGGTTGTCGACCAGCCGGGCCTGCCGCGCCGGTCGGACAGCCGGCGTGGGGGGCGCAGTCATGCCCCAACTCTACGACCTGACCGCGCTCCGGCCGCGCCGGACCGGGACGCCGCCTACTGGCGGACGGGTCGGTTGCCGACCACTGCCAGGCGGGCCAGGGCAGCTTCGGCGGCCTCGAGCTGCGCCGCGACGCGCGCCGATTCACGGAGGAGGAGCGGCTCCAGCTCCGCCGCCGGCAGCGGGCGGGAGAAGTGGTAGCCCTGGCCGTAGTCGCAGCGGAGGTTGCGCAGCTCGTCGAGCTGCTGCTCTCCCTCGACGCCCTCGGCGACCGTGTCGATGTTGAGCGTCCGGCCCAGCTCGATGACCGCGCGGGCGACCGCCGCCTCCTCGGAGCCGTGCGCGATCCCCTCGACGAATGACTTGTCGATCTTGATCGCGTCGATGGGGAACTCGCGAAGGTAGCTGAGCGACGAGTAGCCCGTGCCGAAGTCGTCGAGGGCGAGGCGGATGCCCAACGAGCGCAGGTCGTCGAGCGTGTTCAGCGCACGCGAGGTGTCGCGCATGAGTGCCGTCTCGGTGATCTCCAGGGTCAGGCACGAGGGGTCGAAGCGCGTCGCGCGCAGGCATTCGACGATGTCGTCGACCAGCTCCGGCTGGCGAAGCTGGCGCGCGGAGATGTTCACCGACAGGGCGAGACGGTGAAGGCCTGGGTAGGCGTCCTGCCAACGCCGGACCTGGCGCATCGATTCGTGCAGGACCCAGCGCCCGATGGGAACGATCAGCCCCATCTCCTCGGCGACGGGTATGAAGTCGGCCGGCGACACCAGCGTCTCGCCGTGGCGCGACCAGCGGACCAGCGCTTCCACACCGACCACGTCCCCTCCGGCGAGGGCGACGATCGGCTGGTAGTGGACGACGAACTCCTCGGCGGTGATGGCGCGGCGCAGATTCGACTCCAGCTCGACGCGCTCTGAGAGGAGCGTGTGCATCTCCTGCTCGAACACCAGGTAGCGGCCGAGACCGTCGACCTTGGCCCGGTACATGGCGAGGTCTGCGTTGCGCAGCAGCGCCTGGGCGTCGCCGTCGGCGCCGGCGCTCACCGCGACGCCCACGCTGGCGGTGACGGACAGCTCGCGCCCATGGACGGTGAGGGGCTCGCGGAGGGCGTCGAGGATGCGCTCCGCGACAGCTTCTGCGTCGGACTCCGCGTCGGAGTCCTCGGCGAGCACCGCGAACTCGTCGCCGCCGAGGCGAGCCGCCACGTCGGTGGCGCGCAAGCAGCCGCGCAGCCGCTGGCCGACGGCGACGAGGAGCTGGTCGCCGGCGGCATGGCCGAGGCTGTCGTTGACCATCTTGAAGCGGTCGAGGTCGAGGAACAGCACGGTGACTCGCGACCGGCCTCGCCGTGCCCGTGCCAGGGCGCGCTCCAGGTGCTCTGTGAAGAGCGCGCGATTGGGCAGACCGGTGAGTGAGTCGTGGTAGGCGAGATGGCGCATCTCCTCCACGGCCTTGGCGTCGTTGAGGGCCATGGAGGCGTGATGGGCGAAGGCCAGGAGCATCTCGCGCTCGGTCTCGGTGTAGGTGCGGTCACCGCGGTTCGAGGCGACCACGATGCTGCCCACCGGCCGTCCGTTCTCGTGGACCGGCGCCGCCATCGCGGTGCGCAGCGAGGACTCGGCGAACACGGCCATGGCGAACTCCGCGTGCGCGTAGTCCTCGACCACCACCAGGCGGTCCTCGATGATGGCGCGACCGCCGGCGCCCTCGGTGATGCGGCTGCGCCGCAGACGGGCGCGGGTGTCCTCGTCGACACCGGAGATGGAGACGAGGGTCATGTAGTCGGGATCCTCGCGGTCGACGAGTCGCAGCCCGACGACCTCGTCGCCCAGCAGCTCGCCGGCCCCGGCGACGATGGCGTCGAGCACCTCCTGCAGCGGCGCGCGTCGCGAGATGGAGACCTGGATCTTGGAGAGCCGTTCCAGCAGCGCCTGCCGCTCCTGGAGCATCTCCAGGAGCCGGCGGTTGTCTGCCGCCTGCGCCTCGCTGACCACACGCAGGTGCCGCTCGCGCTCCAGCGTGTTCAGGCTGCCGAGGGTGAGCGCCAGGCCGCGCGCCATGGCGCGGAGAAGGCTGGTCTCCTCGGCGTCGAACGGAGCCCCGGAGCGCCCCAGCAGCAACCGCCCTGGGACGGCCCCCTCGATGGGCACCGCGATGGTGTGGAGGATGCCGAGCCTCGGCAGCTCGAGCTCACCCCTCGGCTGGGCAGCGGTCGCGCACAGCGCCTCGGCGGGGACCTGACCTCGCGGGAAGCCGACGGCTTCCAGCACTCCCTCCTCACCGACCACGGCGCCGACCTCCGCCTCCAGGGCCTCGGCCGCCCAGTGGATCGCTCCCGAGATGGCCGACTCCTGGTCGCGGCAGGCGGCGACCGCGACCAGGAACTCGGAGAGCTGCTGGGTGGACCACCCGCCGCCGTTTGGCGTCATTCCTGCTCCATCAGCTCAGCGCCAGCACCACCAGCGTCTGGTTGTGGAACCCGCTGATGCCGCGCGTCCGCGCGATCTCGCCGTACGTGTAGAAGCCGGAGACGGGCGCTCCGTCTGCGTGCAGACCAATGCGCGAGACCTCGTCCTCGACGCCGCCGCTGCCGAGCACACCGCGCCGGGCGATGCAGTCGAAGGCGATCAGCCCGATGGGCGGGTTACCCTCCAGGCCCGTGAGGGCATCGCTGCAGGCGGCATCGGTGGCGCCCAGCACGGAGGCGGCGTCGCCCTCCATCATCCAGGCCAGTCCGCCCTGGGGCACCTCGGCGATGCACCCGATCGAGCGGTCGGCGAAGCCCGCCTCGGCGACGAAGCGGACCTCCTCCCCGCTGCGGCGGCTGAGACCGAGCGGATGGGTCATGGCGAAGCGGGTGAAGGCTGCGGAGTCGGTTCGCGCCTCGGCGGGGGCATCCAAGCGGTCGAGGTACACGTCGAGGGCCGGCTGGTCGTCCAGGGCGAGGACGCGGTTCCCCTCGCTGCACGTCACCAGCATGGGGTCGCCCACACGCCTCCAGCCGTGCCGGACGCCGATGCCGATCGGTGCGTCGGAGGAGATCGCCGCCGCGACGACGCTGTCGTCGACCACCGCATCGCCGAAGAGCTGCTGCGTGTAGGTCATGCGCAGGTCGTCGCCGGCGCAGCCGCCGACCAGTGGCACCGCCGCGCCGACGACGCCGTAGGCACCCCGGACGATCTCCTGCTGGTCGCCCGCCAACCCGTCGGTGAGCAGGAGGAGGACCTGATGGGCGCGGGCCTCGACCTGCTCGATGCAGGCGCCCACGGTGGCGCCGGCCTGGCGCAGGTCACCGGCGGCGCCGCTGGCCATCGCGGTGGCGACGGAGAAGCCGTCGCCGCCCAGCGCCGTCACCACCACGCTCGACTCCCCGGGGCCGTCCGCGGCGATCTCGCCGGCGGTCGAGCAGCCGATCAGCGGTGCGTCGGGACAGACGTCGCGGATCCCATTGAGGAGCGCCGCCAGGTCGTGCGCCTGCGACGCGAAGACCACGAGGAGCCGGGTGTCGGTTCCGCGGACCGCCGCGGTGGCGGCCTCGGCGCCCGCTCGGCGCGAATCGGCCAGGCGGGAGGCCCCGGCGCCGACCCAGCGCGCGGCCGTCGCGTCGCTCTGGTCGGGATCGGAGGCCACCGTCGTGCTGCTGAACCCGGTCATGCGACGTTTCCCTCACGGCGCCTGCATGCGCCTGAATCCGTTCTCCACGCCCCCTCGCCCGTCGTGTCGGAGACCAGGCTACGGCCGCAACCGCCCGGTTTCAGAGGTCGATTTACAGGTCTCGACAGGAGAGTTGCAGGCCCGACGCGAGCATCACCGAAGACGTACGGGACCCGGGTCAGGACCCCTCTGCGGCCGCCAGCTCCGCCAGGAACTGGGGCTCGTCGATCACCCGCACTCCGAGGCGCTGCGCCTTGTCCAGCTTGCTGCCCGCCGCGGCGCCCGCCACCACCGTGTGGGTCTTGCGGCTCACGCTCGACGAGGGATTCCCGCCCAGCGCGCGGATGCGCGCCTCCGCCTCCGGCCTGGTCATCGCGTCGAGCCCACCGGTGAGCACCCAGGACTGTCCCGTCCACGGTCCCGTTCCGCCCCCGGTCTGCTCGGGCTCGACGCCGACCTCCCGCAGCCGTCGCAGCAGCCCGCGCCCCTGCTCCGACGACAGCCACTGGTGCACGTGCTCCGCCACCACCGCACCGATGCCCTCGGTGGCGAGGAGGTCCTCGACACCCGCCTCGGTCAAGGCGTCGAGCGACCCGAAGCGCGCCGCCAGGGCGAAGGCGGTGTGCTCGCCGACGTGGCGGATCCCGAGCGCGTTGACCAATCGCCCCAGAGGGACCCGCCGCCGCGCCGCGATCGACCGCAGCAGGTTCTCGGCCGACCTGTCGGCGAAGCCGTCGAGCTGGAGCAGCTGCTCCCTGGTCAGCGTGTAGAGGTCGGCCGGCTCCTGCACCCACCCGCGCTCCACGAGCTGGTCGATGATGGCGTCGCCGAGACCCTCGATGTTCATGCCGGCGCGCGAGGCGAAGTGGCGCAGCTTCTCGCGACGCTGCGCCGGGCAGAGGGGGTTGAGGCAGCGGCGCACCACCTCGCCCTCCTCCCGCACCAGCTCGGCGCCGCACGACGGGCACTGGTTGGGCATGGTCCACGGCGCGGCGCCGGCCGGGCGCTTCTCCAACACCACGCGGACGATCTCGGGGATGACGTCGCCCGCCTTGTGCAGTACCACCGTGTCGCCGATGCGCACGTCCTTGCGGGCCACCTCGTCCTCGTTGTGCAGCGTGGCCCGCCGCACGGTGGTCCCGGCCAGCACCGTGGGCGAGAGCTGGGCGATCGGCGTCACGGCGCCGGTGCGACCGACCTGGATGCGGATGTCCTCGACCAGCGCCTCCTTCTCCTCCGGCGGGAACTTGTAGGCGATCGCCCACCGCGGTGAGCGCGAGACGGCGCCGAGCTCCGCCTGCTGGTCGAGCCGGGACACCTTGATGACCACGCCGTCCGTCTCGTAGTCGAGGTCGTGGCGACGGTCTCGCCAGTGGTCGAGAAAGCCGAGGATGTCCTCGAGCGACTCCGCCGTGCGGTGGTTGGGGTTCACCCGGAATCCCAGACGGTCGAGCAGGTCGAGGATCTCCTCCTGGCTCCGCGCCGGTCCCGGCGGGTCCATCGCATAGGTGAACATCGAGAGCCCCCGCCGCGCGGTGATGCGCGGGTCGAGCTGCCGCACGGCGCCCGCGGCGGCATTGCGCGGATTCGCATACGTCGGCTTGCCGGCGTCCTCCAGCTCCTGGTTGATGCGCGCGAAGCTCTGCTTGGGGAGATACACCTCGCCGCGCACCTCGAACTCATCGGGGAGCCCCTCCTGCACCTCGCGGAGCTGCCAGGGGATCGCCTTGATGGTGCGCACCTGGGCGGTGACGTCCTCGCCTTCGACGCCGTTGCCGCGCGTCGCCCCTCGCATGAGCTGTCCGGCGCGGTAGGTCAGCGAGATGGCCAGGCCGTCGATCTTCAGCTCGGTGACATAGCGGTCGACGTCGGGAACGACGCGCTCCACGCGGCGCACGAACTCGGCGACCTCGTCGGGGGAGAAGGCGTTGTCGAGGGAGAGCATCGAGGTCCGATGGCGCACCTTGCGAAAGGCGTCGACGGGCGCGCCACCGACGCGCTGGGTCGGCGAGTCCGCCGTCTGCAGCTGAGGGTGCTGCTCCTCCAGGTCGAGGAGCTCACGGAAGAGGCGGTCGTACTCCGCGTCGTCGATCTCGGGCGCGTCCTTGACGTAGTAGAGGTGCGCGTGATGGTCGATCAGGCGGCGCAGCTCGGCGGCGCGGTGGCGGACCTTCTCCGGGACGTCGTCGCTCACTGCGCCGGTGTGAGCGCGGGCCCGGCGTCGGCGACCGCGAAGATCTTCAGCCCGGCGTCGTCGAACTTGATGGTGACCTCCTCGCCGGAGCGGGTCATGATGCTCTTCAGCACTGTGCCCGCCCCGAACTTGCGGTGCTGCACGCGCATCCCCTGCCCGTACTGCTGTGGCAGCACCTCCACCGGGTTGGGTCGCACGGCATGGGCGTGGATGGCACGGTGCACCGCGCCCGGTGTGCGCGGATCGCCGGGCGGCGGTCCCCCGGGGCGCACGGGGATCTCGATCAGCTCGGCGGGAAGGTCGCGCAGGAAGCGCGACGCCTCGGCGAGCTGCGGGGATCCGTAGAGATGGCGGCGGAAGGCGTGCAGCAGGTAGAGCCGCTTGCGCGCTCGGGTGATGCCGACGTAGGCGAGCCGGCGCTCCTCCGCCAGCCCCGCGTCGCCCTCCTCCATGGCGCGGAGGTGGGGCATCAACCCCTCCTCCATCCCGGCGATAAACACGACGGGGAACTCCAGGCCCTTGACCTGGTGCAGGGTGATCAGGGTGACGCCGTTCTTGTCGGGATCGAGGGTGTCGACGTCGCTGACCAGGGCGACGTTCTCGAGGAACGACTGCAGTCCCTCCGGCGGCTCGGCGTCGGCGTACTCGCCGGCCAGGCCGACCAGCTCGGTGACGTTCCTCCAGCGCTCCTCGTTCTCCGGCGTGCCGTCCTGCAGCATCGTCTTGTACCCGCTCTCCACGAGAAGCTCCTCGACCAGCGCCGGGAGGGGAAGGCGCTCGGCGTCGGCGCGCAGGCTGTCGATCATGGTGCGGAAGCCCTCCAGCGCGGAGATCGCGCCAGGACCCAGCTCCTCGGTGTCGTCGAGCCGGCCCACCGCCTCGAACGGCGACACCCGATGGCGTCGGGCCAGGCGCTCCAGCTCCTGCACGGTGCGGTCGCCGATCTTGCGCCGGGGCACGTTGACGATCCGGGCGAAGGACACGGCGTCACGCGGGTTGGCGATCAGCCGCAGATAGGCCAGCACGTCCTTGATCTCGCGCCGCTCGTAGAAGCGAGGGCCGCCGATCAGCTGGTAGGGGATGCCGCGACGCAGCAGCACATCCTCCAGCGCGCGCGACTGCGCGTTGGTGCGGTACAGCACGGCGAAGTCCTCGTACGACATGTCCTCGGCCTGGATCAGGCGCTCGATCTCCGAGGTGATGGCCACGGCCTCCTCGGTCTCGTCGTACACCGAGATGATGCGCACCTTCTCCCCGCCCATGCGCTCGGTCCAGAGCTTCTTGGCGGCGCGCTCGGTGTTGTGGCGGATCACCGCGTGCGCGGCGTCGAGGATCACCTGAGTGGAGCGGTAGTTCTGGTCGAGGGTGACCACGGTGGCGTTGGGGTGATCCTTCTGGAAGCTGAGGATGTTGCGCACGTCGGCGCCGCGCCACCCGTAGATCGACTGGTCGTCGTCCCCCACCACGGTGACGTTGCCGTGGGCCGCGCCGAGGATCTGCACCAGCCGGTACTGGGCGCGATTGGTGTCCTGGTACTCGTCGACGAAGATGTGCTGGAAGCGATGCTGGTAGCGCCGGGCGATGTCAGGGACGTCCTCGAAGAGCTCGACGACGCGCACCAGCAGGTCGTCGAAGTCGAGCGCGCCCGCGGTCTGCAGCTCGCGCTCGTAGGCGCGAAAGGCCTCGGCGATGCGGGCGCCGTAGTAGGCGCCGGCGGTGGCCGCGTACTGCTCGGCGGACTGCAGCTCGTTCTTCGCGGCGGAGACGGCATGGGCCACCTGCGCGGGCGGGTACCGCTTGTCGTCGACGCCGGCGGCCTGCATGGCGCGGCGCATGGCGGCGACGCGGTCGGCCTCGTCGTAGATGGTGAAGTCGCGCGGGATGCCGATGGCGGTGCCGTCACGGCGCAGGATGCGCACGCCGATGGAGTGGAAGGTGCCCAGCCACATCCCCGTGGCACCGGTGCCGAGCAGCGCCTCGATCCGCTCGCGCATCTCCCTCGCCGCCTTGTTGGTGAAGGTGACGGCGAGGATCTCCTCCGGTCGCGCGCGGCCGCTGGCGATGACGTGCGCGATGCGGTGGGTGAGGACGCGCGTCTTGCCGCTGCCAGCGCCCGCGAAGATGAGCAGCGGACCGTCGGGCGCCTCGACGGCGCGGCGCTGGGCCTCGTTCAGGCCGGCGAGCAGGTCCGTGGCGTCGAGGGCGCTCAGGGTTCGCGGTGGGACGCGACGCGCACGGCGACGCGGGGGCTGGACGCGCTGTGGCTGGCCACGGGCTCGACAGTGTAGGCGTCGGGCCGCCGGTCGCCGAGGAGGTTGTTGCGAGGCGTGCGCTGGCGCGCCGCGGCGACGCTCGACAGCGCCACGTCGGCCACCAGCAGCGTCGAGGAGTCCGCGGGCGCAGGCCCCGCCACGGGCCAGCCGTCGGCGCCGACGATGATCGAGGCGCCGAGGAAGGTGAGCCCCCGCTCGGTGCCGATGCGGTCGGCGCACGCCATGACCACGCCGTTCTGCGCCGCCGACGCCATGGCCACGTAGTCGCCCTGGCAGTAGCCGCGGTCGTCGTGCACGGTGCGCTTGAAGGAGGCGACCCAGTTGGTCGGCACCGCCACGATGTCGGCGCCCGCCAGGGCCAGGGCGCGCACCGCCTCGGGGAACCACAGGTCGTAGCAGATCACCATCCCGACGCGACCGAACGGCAGGTCGACGACGGGCAGCGCCGTGCCGGGCACGAACCACGACTGCTCGTCGTAGAAGAGGTGCAGCTTGCGGTACGTCGCCAGCCGTCCCGCCGGCCCCAGCAGCACCGCGCTGTTGTGCCGGCAGTCCCCGTCGCGCTCGTCGATGCCACACACGACGTGGATGCCGGTCTCGCGCGCAACCTCGACCAGGGCATTGACGGTCGGCCCCGCCGAGGCGTCCTCGGCCGCCGCCTGCGCCTCCTCCACCGAGCCGAAGGTGTACCCGCTCGAGGCCAGCTCCGGCAGCACCACAAGGTCGGCGCCCTCCGCCGCGGCGGCGCGCGCCCAGTGCACGGCCTGCTCGCGGTTGCCGTCCAGGTCGCCGACGTGCGGCTCGTACTGGGCGACCGCGATCCGGGCCCGGCGCTCCTCGGTGGGCTGGCTCATCAGGTCGACCACGGTACCAGGGCCAGATCGGCCGGGCGCAGCGGAGACGCGGCCCGGTGTGGAACCGTCAGCCCGCACTCTCGAGCAGCGGCAGTGTCACCGTGAAGGTGCTGCCCTGCGCCGGCACCGACTCGACGGTGATGTCACCGCCGTGCCGGCGGACGGTGTCGCGTGCCAGGTACAGCCCCAGGCCCGTGCCCGCGATCGCGGAGTTCTCAGGGGTGACGATGCGCCCGAATCGCGTGAAGATGCGCGGGAGGTCGCCCGGCGCGATCCCCAGCCCGCTGTCGCGCACGCTGACGACGGCGAGCCCTGCGGCCTCGTCCCGGGTGCAGCGCACCACCACCTCGCCGCCCGCCGGCGAGAACTTCACCGCGTTGTCGACGAGGCTGGCGATGGCGATGCTGAGGCGGCGCCGATCCGCGTTCACCGGCACCGGCGCGTCGGGAAGCTCGACCGACACGACGTGGTTCGGGGTTCGCCCGGTCGCCGATTCGGCGACGGCGACCTCGACCGCCTCGCGCAGGTCGACCTCCTGCATGCGCAGGGGCGCCGAGTCGTGGTCGGCATGGCGCGCGGTGTCGATGATCTGGTCGACGATGCGGTTCATCGCGTCGAGCCGCTCCATCACCACCGGGATGACGTCGGGAACCCGTCCGCTCAGCTCACCGAGGGTGCCGTCCGCGATCATCGACAGGTAGCCGCGCACCACCGTCAGCGGACCGCGCAGCTCGTGCGAGGCGAGGTTGAGGAAGTCCGACTTGGCCCGCTCCAGGGCGGCGACGCGCTCGGCGTGGTCGCGCGCCATGCTGTAGCGCATGGCGTTGCCCAGCGCCAGGCCCGAGATGTGCGCCACGGCGGTGAGGCGCTGCATCTGCGCCTCGTCGAAGCCGCCCTCGTCGCGTGCCCCGACGGTGAGGATGCCGAACAGGGCGTCGCCGACGTGCACCGGGGCCATGGCATAGGCACGCAGCCCGCTGGCCTCGACGCGGCGGCGGGTCTCGTCGGGCGCGTCGAGCTCTCCTGAGACGACGCCGGTGCGCGGCTCCTGGCTGCGCAGCACCGCGGCCATCTCGTGGTGGTCCGCCAGGCTGTAGACGCTGCGCCCGAACTGCGGACCCTCGCGGTCGGACTCGGCGATGCTCACCAGGTGGTCGCCGTCGAGGCGCAGCAGCGAGGCGCGCCGTGGCGGCCGGCCCGGCACGGTGACGATGGTCGCCGCGATCTGCACCACGTGGGCCGCCGCCTGCTCCTCGTCGAGGGTGGCGCTCAGCGCCTGGGCCACCTGGCGGACCAGTGCCAGCTCGTCGAAGCGCTGCTGCTCGGCGAGCAGCCGGGCCTGCTCGCGCTCCTCGGCGACGCGGTGCTCGGTGAGGTCGAGCGCGGTCACCAGCAGATAGCCGGGATGGCCCTGGGGCCCGGGGACGGGCGTGACCATCCAGTCCCACACGGTGACCTCCTGCTGATCCTCACCGTGCGCCGGGTTGACGAACTCCCATCCGGCGAGGTGGCGCGCCTCGCCGGTTCGGGCCGCCTCGCGGAAGACCTCGGGAACGCCCGCCTCCGCGATCCCCTCCCACACCTCGGCCCAGGGCGTGCCCGCCGCCGGAAGGCGTCCAGGCGCCAGCACCACCGACGGACGCAGCTTCATGTAGACGACGCCGAACGGCTCCCGGGCCTCGACCAGCACCACCGCGATGGGCATGGTGTCGAGCACTCCGGCGAGCGCCGCGGCGACCCGCTCCGGATCGGCGGACAGAGCCGCCCCGAGCCCCCCCGGCTGCTGGCTGATCACCACCCCTCCGCAGTGACGAGCATGGACGCCCATCCGCCCCGCCACGCTTCCTGCCTGCGCGCCGTCGCTGTGCATCCCCTTCGCCCACCCGGCGGGGGATGCCCGACCACCTTCGTCGTCTGCAAGTGCGGCAAGGCTAGCAGAGCCGCAACTTGCGGAACGCCGGTTTCGAGCCGATCCCTCCGATTTGACAGGAGGGTTTAGAAGTCCATGTCCCCGTGGCTGTGGCCATGGCCGTGGCCGTGCCCGTGCCCGTGGGCGTGGCCGTCCTCGTCGTCCTCGGGCTCGGGGGCGTCGGCCACCAGCGCCTCCGTGGTCATGATCATCGTCGCGATCGACGTCGCGTTGAGCAGGGCGCTCAGGGTGACCTTGGCCGGATCGACGATGCCGCGCTCGAGCAGGTCGCCGAACTCGCGGCTGAGCGCGTCGTAGCCCTCGCTGGGGCCCATCGAGCTGACCCGGTAGACGACCACCGAACCCTCGTCGCCGGCGTTGGCGGCGATGGTGCGCAGCGGCTCCTCGAGCGCGCGCCGGACGATCTCCGCGCCGACGCGCTCGTCGCCGTCGAGGGCCAGCCCGTCGATGGCGGACGCGGCGCGCAGCAGGGCCACCCCGCCGCCCGGCACGATGCCCTCCTCGACCGCGGCACGCGTCGCGGCGAGCGCGTCCTCGACACGGGACTTGCGCTCCTTCATCTCCACCTCGGTGGCCGCGCCGACCTTGAGCACGGCCACGCCGCCGACGAGCCGGGCCAGGCGTTCCTGCAGCTTCTCCCGGTCCCAGTCCGAATCGGTGTCCTCGATCTGCTGGCGGATCTCCTCGACGCGAGCCTCGATTGCGGTGCGGTCGCCGGCTCCCTCGACGACGGTGGTGTCGTCCTTGGTCACGACGGCGCGCCGGGCGCGGCCCAGCTGGTCGAGCGTGGCCAGGTCGAGGCGCAGGCCGACCTCCTCGCTGACCACCTGGCCGCCGCACAGGACGGCGAGGTCCTGGAGCATCGCCTTGCGGCGGTCGCCGAAGCCGGGCGCCTTGACGGCGACGGCGGTGAAGGTGCCGCGGAGCTTGTTGACCACCAGCGTGGCCAGCGCCTCACCCTCGACGTCCTCGGCGACGATGAGCAGCGGGCGGCCGGTCTGCACCACCTTCTCCAGCACCGGCAGCAGGTCGGCGACGGCGCTCACCTTGCGGTCGGTGACGAGGATGTAGGGCTCCTCCAGCACCGCCTCCATGCTGCTCTGGTCGGTGGCGAAGTACGGCGAGATGTAGCCGCGGTCGAACTGCATGCCCTCGACGACCTCGACCTCGGTCTCCAGGCCCTGGCCGTCCTCGACGGAGATGACTCCCTCGCGGCCGACCCGGTCGAAGGCGTCGGCGATCATCTCGCCGATCTCCTCGTTTCCGGCAGAGATGGCAGCAACGCGGCGGATGTCGTCGCGACCCTTGATCGGCGTGGCGCTCTTGCGCACGGCGTCGGCGACGGCCTCGGCGGCGGCGAGCATGCCGCGGCGCAACCCCGTCGGCGAGGCGCCGGCGGCGAGGTTGCGCAGCCCCTCGTCGATCATCGCCCGGGCCAGCACGGTGGCGGTGGTGGTGCCGTCGCCGCTGACGTCGTTGGTCTTGGTGGCGACCTCCTTGACCAGCGCCGCGCCCATGTTCTCGAAGTGGTCCTTGAACTCGATGTCGCGGGCGATGGTGACGCCGTCGTTGATCACCAGCGGGGCGCCGAACTTCTTGTCGAGGATCACGTTGCGGCCGCGCGGGCCGAGGGTGACGGCGACCACGTCGGCGAGGGCGTCGGCGCCGCGCTTCAGCGCCTCACGCGCCTCGGCGTCGAAGACGAGCTGCTTGGCGGGCATGGGGGATCAGGACCTCCGGGAGAAGGGGCGCGGGCGGCGGCGCGGCGGCTCTGCTCTGGGCAGCGCCGCGCCGCGCGCGACCTGGGTGGGCGAGGCTCAGCTCTTGCCGTTGGCGACGACGGCGAGGATGTCCTTCTCCGAGAGGATCAGGTACTCGGTCTCGTCGATCTTGACCTCGCTGCCGGCGTACTTGGCGTAGATCACGCGGTCGCCGACGTTGACGTCGAGGGCGACGCGCTGTCCGGTCTGCTCGTTGAAGCGACCGTTGCCCACGGCCTCGACCAGGCCCTCCTGGGGCTTCTCCTTGGCGGTGTCGGGCAGCACGATGCCGCTCTTGGTCACCTCCTCGCGCTCGAGGGGCTTGACCACGACACGATCAGCAAGTGGACGCAGGTTGACGGCCACGAAGACCTCCTCCGGACACGGATTAGCACTCTCGGGTAGAGACTGCTAACACTCTACGGGATCGAGTGCCAGAGAGGCAAGGAGGTCAGGCCCCGGCGGCGTGGAGGAGCAGATCGGTGCCGTAGGCGACGAGGAAGCCGGTGAGCAGCCCCACCATGGCGACGTCGTGGGCGCCGATCTTGCGGCCGGCATGCTGCAGCTCGCCGATGACGTAGAGGATGGCGCCGGCCGCCAGGGCGAGGAAGAGCACCGAGATGGCCGGGCTGCGGAACTGGTAGCCGAGCAGGGTGCCCACGAAGGTGGGGCCGCCGCCGACGAGCCCGAGCAGGCCGAGGAAGCGCCAGGAGGGGCGCTCGCCGAAGAGCGGCGCGGTGATGCCGAAGCCCTCGGTGATGTTGTGCAGCCCGAAGCCGATGACCAGGACGTAGAAGAGCCGGTACGCGGAGGCCGCGGCGGACTGGCCGATGGCCAGGCCCTCCGAGAAGTTGTGCAGGCCGATGCCGATGGCGATGAACAGCGCCACCCGGTAGACGCCGGAGACGGGCTGGCGCCGCGCGGGGGCGGCCGGCGCGGTGGGCGGGTCGAGGCTGGCGGCGGCGGACAGGGCGCCGGGGCCCGAGGGCATCGAGGAGCGCCGCCGCTTCATCACCCGCTCGAAGACGACGAGACCGAGCGAGCCCACCGCGAGGCCGGCGGCGAGGAGGAGGCCGTAGCCGATGCCGGTGCCGCGGTTCGAGTCCAGCGCGGTCTCGATGGTCTGCGAGGCGTTGCTGATGACGTCGAAGAAGATGAAGATCAGCACCCCCACCGACGCCGCGGTGAGGAAGGCGAGCTGCGCGGGACGCGGCCGCCCCACCCGCGCGACGGGCAGGCCCAGGAAGATGGTCAGGCCGGCGACGGCTCCAAGACCGGCGGCTTGGGCGTAGGTCATGGCGGCGAGGATCTCCAACTCGTGCGACGGTGCGCGCGCTGGCGGCTGCGGGAATTAGGGTAGCTTAACTTTTGACCCGTGGACAGGGGGTCAGGCGAACTCGCCGAGGCCGGGATCGACCTCGAAGCCGGGCTGGTCGGCGCCCCGGACCTGGAGGCGGTGCCAGCCGGCCACCGCGATCATGGCAGCGTTGTCGGTGCAGTGGCGAAGCGGGGGGATGACCACGCGCAGCCCGGCGAAGCGCTCCCGGACCGCGTCGCGCAGCGGTGCGTTGGCGGCCACCCCGCCCACCACGGCGATGCGATCCGCGCCGCTGCGCTCCAGCGCCTGCTCCAGCCCGCCGACGAGCTGGTCGACCGCGGCTCGCTGGAAGGCGGCGGCGAGGTCGGCGACCACCTGCGGGTCGACCGGCACCCCGCGCTCGTCGAGCTGCTCCGGCCCGAGGTCGCGCACCGCGTAGCGGACCGCCGTCTTCAGCCCGGAGAAGGAGAACGAGTCCTCCAGCCGCGTCCTCGGCAGCGGGAAGCGCGACGCGTCGCCGTCCTCCGCCGCGCGCTGCACCGCGGGCCCGCCCGGATAGGCGAGCCCCAGCATGCGCGCCACCTTGTCGAACGCCTCCCCCACCGCGTCGTCGCGCGTCGCCGCGAGTCGCACCGCGTCGCCGTGGTCGCGCAGCACCACGCAGTCGGTGTGGCCGCCGCTCACCACCAGGGCGAGGTAGGGCGGCTGCAGCTCGGGGTCGGCGAGCATGGCGCTGTAGACGTGGCCGGCGAGGTGCGAGACCCCGGTGATGGGCAGGCCGCGCGCCAGCGCTGCGCTCTGCGCGTACGCAGTTCCGACCAACAATGACCCGATCAGGCCGGGTCCGCGCGTGACCGCGACGGCGTCGACGCCGTCCCAGCCGCCGACCGGTTGCAGCGCCTCGTCGACGGTGGGTGCGATGGCGTCGAGGTGGGCGCGGGCCGCCAGCTCGGGGACGACGCCGCCGTAGCGCGCGTGCAGGTCGACCTGCGAGGCGACGACGGAGGAGATCAGCTCACGCCCGTCGCGCAGGACCGCGGCGGCCGTCTCGTCGCAGGAGGTCTCGACGGCGAGGAGGTTCAGTGGTCGGGATATCCCGGCGGGGGCTCGTCGCCCACGCCCGACACCGCCACCGGCAGGGTCCGCAGCATCTCCTTGAAGTTGCGCTTGAAGGCCGGCGCGTGGATGCTGTCGCTCCACATGATCAGGGCGTCCTCGCCGTTGTCGGTGTAGTAGCCGCGGCGACGCCCGATCGACTTGAAGCCGAAGGCCTCGTAGAGCCGGATGGCATGCTCGTTGGTGGGACGCACCTCCAGGGTGATCCAGCGCGCGCCCAGCGCGTAGGAGCGCTGCACCAGCGCGGCGAAGAGGGCGCGGCCGTACCCCCGGTTCTGGTCAGAGGCGCGAACCCCGATGGTGGTGATGTGCGCCTCGTGGAACACCTTCCAGAGGCCGCCGTACCCGACGATGCGATGGTCCTCGCGCATCACCAGGTAGGAGGCCTGCCGGTTCTGCGACAGCTCGCGGTGGTACGCGTTCTTCGGCCACGGCGTCAGGAAGATCTCCTTCTCGATCGCCTGGACGGTGGGGATGTCCTCCTCGCGCATCGGCTCGATGGCGACTCGGGGTACGACCTGCATGACCTTGCGGCCATCATACGCGCGGCCCTGACGGCGCAGACGCATCTCCGCCGAGGTACACGGGCTCGAGTCCTGCACGTGGCAACGGCGCCTCCGACGCCGCCGCGGCCGCCGCCTCGGCCAGGGCGGCGGCGGCGCGGTCGTCGCAGGGCAGCGCGCCGTCGAGGGCGTCGAGGGTCACCGCGACGTGTCCTGGCGCCGGCCTCCACGCCCCCGGGTCGACCCGGCGCGGGCCGTCGGTGCGGCGCAGTCCGCCGCCGTCGCGCTGATAGCGGGCGGCGTAGAGGGCGCCGCGGCCCGCGTCGGCGACGGCCTCGACGAGCGCCGCCTGGGGCGGCGCGGCGCGGGCGACGGCGTCGAGGGCGGCGATGCCGTGCAGCGGCAGATCGCGAGCATGGGCAAGGCCCAGCGCAGCGGCGATCCCGACGCGAAGCCCGGTGTACGACCCGGGGCCGAGCACCACGGCGACGGCGGTCGGCGCGCTCTCGCCGAGCAGGGCGCCGAGCGCTGCGGGCAGGGTGCGGTCGAGGTGGCGTCCCTCGAGCCGCCGCGCCGCCAAGAGCCCGCCGTCCGCCGCGGCGAGGACGCAGAGCGCGCGGCGCCGCGAGGACGTGTCGATGGCCAGGATGGGGCCGCTCATCGCTGCGCGTCCAGCGCCGCGCGCAGATGTGCGGGAAGTGCGCGCAGCGTGATGCGCCGCCGCGTCCCGTCGAGCACGTCGATGTGGACGTGGGCCGCGTTCAGCTCGGCGAGCCGGGGTGCGTACGCGCCCCACTCCACGGCCAGCGCGCCGTCCTCCGCCAGCGCGTCGACGTCGAGTGCGGCGAGGTCGGCGCCCTCGCCGAGCCGGTAGCAGTCGAGGTGGTGCAGGGTCAGCCGCGTGCCGCGATAGACGTGGTGCAGCACGAAGGTCGGGCTGCGCACCGTCAGCGGGTCGGCGCCGGCGCCTTCGGCGAGGCCGCGGACCAGCACCGTCTTGCCCGCGCCCAGGTCGCCGTCGAGGGCGAGCACGTCGCCGGGCTGCAGGGCTGCGCCGAGGGTGCGACCCAGCGCCTCGGTGCGGAGCGGCGAGTCGCTGAGCACCACCGCGTCCGCCGTGTTTCTGTCGATCACGACCCGAAGTGTCGCGAGGCCACCGCGGGAAGCGCGAGCACCTCTCCGCCGTCGCACGAGCGCAGGGTGACCCCGCCGCCCTCGACGAGACGCCCGACGACGCGCAGCGGCGCCAGCGCGGACGGCCAGCCGTCGAGGACCGCGGCGGGTGCGGCCGCGAGCAGCTCGAAGTCCTCGCCCCCGCCGAGGGCCAGGGCGGGCCAGTCCGCGGGAAAGGCGGTGCGCAGCGCGCCGCCGACGGGCAGGGCGTCGCGCCACAGCTCGGCGCCGCAGCCGGACGCGGCGGCGGTGCGACCGGCGTCGACGAGGAGGCCGTCGCTGAGGTCGCCCGCGCAGCGCACCCCGTGCTCCGCCAGCGCACGGCCCTCGGCGAGGCGCGGCACCGGGTCGAGCTGCGCCGATCGCCAGCCATCCACGACCGCAGGATCGATCCCGGCCGCCAGCGCGGGGTCGCGCAGCAGGCGCAGTCCCGCAGCGGCCCGGCCCAGCTCACCGGTCACGGCCAGGACGTCGCCCACCGTGCCCGCGTCGCGACGCAGCGCGCGCTCGGCGACCACCGTGCCGCCGGCGACGACGTCGAGCACCAGCGGCCCGTCGATGGCGCTCACGTCGCCCCCGACGATGGCGCAGCCGTGCTCGGCGGCCATCGCCTGGAGGCCGTCGTGCAGCGCCTCGACGTCGGCGAGCGGGGTGTCCCCGGGCGCGCAGAGGGCCACCAGGCACCAGGCGGGCTCGGCACCCATGGCGGCGAGGTCGGACAGCGACAGCGCCAGGGCCCGCCGACCCAGCAGGTGGGGAGACGTCCAGTCGCGGCGGAAGTCGACGCCCTCGACCAGGGCGTCCTGGGTCAGCACCAGCACCCTGCCCGCCGGCGGCTGCCAGAGCGCGGCGTCGTCGCCGGGACCGAGCAGCAGGCCGGGCGCGCTGACCAGGCGCCCGCCCAGGAGCCGCGCCAGCAGCCCGGACTCACCGACGTCGGCGAGGGTCGGCCCCCCGGCGCCGAAGCCGCGCTGCGACGCCACCTACGACGACGACGACGGCAGGCCAGCCGTGGGGCTGGAGGCGACCGCCTCGAAGCTGATCTCGGCCCGCCCCGCGAGGTGCGCCCGCCGTCCCGCCGCCACCGCCTCGGTGAAGGCGCGCGCCATCTCCACGGGATTGCGCGCGCGCGCAATCGCTGTGTTGACCAGCACCGCCGCCGCGCCCCACTCCATGCAGCGCACCGCCTCGCTGGGCACGCCGAGCCCGGCGTCGACCACCACCGGCACCTCCAGCCGGTCGATGATCAGCCTGACGTTGAAGGGGTTCTGGATGCCCAGGGTGGTGCCGATCGGCGCCGCCCCCGGCATCACCGCCGCCGCGCCGGCCTCCTGCAGGCGCAGGGCGAGCACCACGTCGTCGCTGGTGTAGGCGAGCACGGTGAAGCCCTCCTCGGCCAGCACCCGGGTCGCCTCCAGCGTTCCTGCCGGGTCTGGCAGCAACGTGCGCTCGTCGCCGACCACCTCGACCTTGATGAGGTCGCTGAGGCTGGCGGCGCGGGCCAGGTGGGCCAGCCGGATGGCCTGCTGCGCGGTGGTGGCGCCCGCCGTGTTGGGCAGCAGGGTGAACCGCGACAGGTCGACTCCCGCCAGCTCGTTGCGCCCGCCGCCGTCGAGGGACAGGCGGCGGATGGCCAGGGTGACCATGTCGGGGCGGGCGGCGCCGAGGCAGCCGCGCAGCACCTCGTCGGAGGGGAACTTCCCGGTGCCGTGGATCAGGCGGTTGCGCAGCGTCGCGCTGCCGAT
>Ga0070741_10004036_pt1 | contig 34976 bp, 34 predicted proteins | sample Coa_R1_4_FD_66440 | JGI IMG/M metagenome (GOLD analysis project Ga0070741, IMG submission 66440) | Surface soil microbial communities from Centralia Pennsylvania, which are recovering from an underground coalmine fire - Coalmine... | ecosystem: Environmental > Terrestrial > Soil > Unclassified ... | reverse complement strand
GCCTTCGCGCGGTTTGCAACGCTCGATCCGGCGCTGGCCTTTTTTCTCACCGCCGCCGTCGGCGCGTTCTACTTTGCGTCGCGGGCGCAGGATTTCGCCTCCCGCGCGGGAAGGGCCTGGATGCTCGGGGCGTCGGCGATGCTCGCGATGGGGACGCTGACGAAGGGGCCGATAGCACTGGTGCTGGGCGGTGTAATCGCCCTTACCTGGATTCTCATCGAGCATCGCGGCCGCGAAATCCGGCGGATGCCGCTGGTCGGATGCTCGCTGGTATATCTCGCTTTGGTGCTTCCGTGGTTCGTGATCGCCGAGTCGCGCAATCCCGGTTTCATCCGCTTCTTCGTCGTGCATGAACATCTGCGCCGCTTCTTCTCATCGAGCGAGCACGGATGGGGTCCGTACTTCTTCGTTCCGGTGGTGATCGGCGGAGCATGGCCGTGGCTTTATTTCGTTCCAGCCGGTATCAGCTCGATCGCGAGCGCATCGCCGGAGCGCCGGCGGCAGGAAAAATCGGCGTTAAGGCTCCTCGTCGCCTGGTTCGCCGTGATTTTCATCTTATTCTCGATCCCGCGGTCGAAGCTGGGGTCGTACATGCTGCCGGCGATGCCGCCGATTGCCGTCCTCGCGGGCGTGGCACTGTCGCGGATCGCAACAATGGGGCGGGAGCAGGTCGCAAAGATCGCCCGCGGATTCGTCCTGATCAACGCGATCGCCGCCGCAATCGCGATTGTCGTCCTTTGGGCGATTCGCGACCGAATCGGAGCGATGCTGGCCGAGGATGGCGCCCTGATTGCCGCGGCAATCGCCTTGGGATCGATTGCGGCCGGCATGTTGCTATCGGGCGGCTTCAGACCTGCGCGGGCGTTTGCGGGGATCGCGCTTGCGATGGCGCTCACGACGTGGCTTGGCGAGCGAGCGCGGGCGGCGGCCGGCGCGTTCACGACCTATCGGCAGCTTGCGGCGCAGGCAAGACGGTATTCCGGATGCGAGATCGGTTCGTACCGCCACTATGTGCAATCGCTGCCCTTCTATACGGGGCGGCGCGAAATCCTCGTCCAGTACTGGGGAGAGCTTGCTCCGTTCGCCAATACGCCGGAGGAAAAGGCCGGCTTCATAGGCTCGGCGGCGAAGTTCCAAGAGCTCTGGGGATCGGAAAAATGCGTCCTGCTAATCGCTAACCGCAAGGATTTACCGGAGCTTAAGAGGGTTCTCGTGCCGGCGCCGCGCGTGGCCGGATGCGAAGGAAAGAAGCTCATCCTGTACAATCGGGATCCCGAAGATCGGCCACCGGATTGCGGCTCGGGCGGCAAAGCCGATGCCGCCGATTCGGCGGTACTTGGAAACGGTCCCGATGGGCTGTAGTTAGAAAGGGCGGATGCTGAGAGTCGGGCTGATGATAGCCGGAAGGCTTTTGATCGCGGTCGCGGCCGCCATAGCGATCGCCGCATGCGCGCCGATGGACCAGGGGTCCGCCGAAAGCGCGCTCGCCGAGGGAAGACTGGACGACGCCGCCTACGACATCCAGGCGGCGCTGTCGCATGATCCCGACAATCTTACGCTCAAGAATCTGGCCGCGCGAATCTTCACCCAGCGCGGCGTGCAGTACTACCAGCGGGGCGAGATGATCGCCGCGAGCGACGATTTCCATCGCGCGATTAACTACTTCCCCACCTACGCCCCCGCATACGACTACCTGGGCATGATCGCCTTTCAGCAGCATAACTGGGAGGATGCGATCAAGTATGGCACCGCGGGGGCCGGCTACGCGGGACAGCCCGAACCCGGCTACGTTCAGGATGCCCGGCGCAATCTCCGCGCCGTCCAGTCGGGCCGGACGGCCCCGGCAAAACGTTCGACTCGATGACCTCGAGCTTGATTAATTCCGTGAAAGGCGGGGAGCATTCAGGTGGTTGATGAGAAGGCGGAGAGCGCGGGGAAAACCGAAGGCGCGCGGTCCGACGCAAGCCTTGGCAAGTTCCTGACCGCGGCGCGCCAGCGCGGCGGCTATACGGCGGAGCAGGTCGCCGCCGGTACCCATATTCCCGCTCATTACGTCAAGGCGCTCGAGACGGACGACTACGCGCTGATTTCCGATCAGCTCTACCTGCTTCCGTTCCTGCGAAGATACGCGGCATTTATCGGCCTCGATCCCGAAGACGTCGCATCGCGCTTCGTCCGCGAGGTGCAGAAGTCCGAGGTGAGCGTTGCGCGAATCGCGGAGCCGATTCCGATGATGAGCAACGAGCGTAAGCCGGGGCGTACGCGCAACGTGGTCGCTATCGTCGTGGTGCTCGGGGCGGTGGCCCTGGCGGCCGTCATGTTTCTCAGGCGGGAGTTGCTGCAATGGCGGATGCCCCGGCTGTCCGGAACCGAGGCGCAGACACCGTCGTCGGCGTCGCCCGCCGGCCCGGACGCGGCGGCATCCCAGGGAGCGGCCGCCGTGCCGTTCGAGAGCACGGTCGCTCCCGCGCCCGCCTCCGAGCCTCAGACACAGTCCTCTCCCGCCGCCGCCAATCCATCGCAGGATGAACCCGAAGACTAGCGGGGAAACGTTTCCCGGCTACGGACGGCAACCATCAGTCTCCTCGCGGAGGATGCGAACCAAGAGCTCTCAGTTCGCCCGCCCGAGCCTGGGATCCTTCGCGCGAAGCCATGTTTTCGTCATACTGGGCGACCGGGTGAATGGGTGAAAGCCGGACAATTCGGTTTGTAATCGGAGTGATTGCGCTGATTCTGGGCGCGGTCGTTCTGGTCGTGACGGGGCGGTTGGTGGCCGAGAATCTGATTCCTCCGCCGACTTACGCAATCAGCGCGGATTTCGAGAACGTGGGCGGACTTAAGACCGGCGACGAGATTCAGATTGGCGGCGTCACAATCGGCCACGTGGCTCGAATTTCCCTGGAAAAAGGCCGCGCGCACGTAGTGATGCGAATCGAAAGAAGCGTCAGGATAAGCAGCGATGCGGTCGCGGAGATTTCAACCGCGGGCATCGTCGGCGGCCGCTATATCGCGATAATCCCGGGACGCGACCAGCATTACCTTTCCGAGGGCGACACGCTGCGGCATACCCATTCCGCGCTAATCCTTGACAACGCCCTCGAGCAGCTCTTCAAGAACGTCGGCAAGATGACGGGATCGGATTCCGAGAAGAGACAAACGGAGTAGCCATTCGCGCTCGTTCAGGACGCCTCCCTGATTCAAGAAGGCAAGGTCGGGCCGCGGCGCGAAACTGTTTGCACCCTTGACGAGCGCACACGTGGAAATGCATCTCCAAGTGGAACTGCATCTGGACTACGACTTTCAAGTCAGGCTGAGATACCTCAGTGCATCGGAAGGTTGCTATAACCTTTGGTGGTCTGGTATCAGCACTCTGCGGCGAAGCGTGCGCCCGCCGAAGTTTCCGCCTCAAGGGTACGGCCGTGAAGGCAGTCGGGCGAAGTGGGAGTGAAATCGACGAGCGGCAAGAGGCCGGGACATGCTTATGTTCTGGTCTCCCAGGCGTGCAAATACATCAAGATCGGCGGAACCGACTACGCGCCTTTCAGGCGAATCAGGGAAATCAACGCCGACGAGCCGTACAAGGGCCTTGGCCCCTGGTCGCTTCATGACTTCAGGCAGGTGGCAGATTGGCGCAAAGTCGCGTCCGCAATGCTTTACGCGTTTCGTAGCAAGCTTGTCCACTCCGTCGAGGGACAGAAAGAACTCTTTGCGGTTTCTCCCGCTCGAGCATCGAAATATCTGGAACAAATCGATGAGTCGCTGCTTATAGGAAAACCGAAAGTCGACCGTGCGTTTCAGGATGAGGAATTCTCTGACTTTCTGGTTCGCCTCTTTCGAACAACCGGACTTCTAAACTGGTTGGATCTGCAGGGCGTCTGGACCTTGAGTCTTTTCCCCACAACGGGACGCGGGCGATACTACACGATCAATATAGGAAGCCACGAAGTCGCGTTTGCAACGCTCCCGGCCCACGGTTGGGAACCGCTTCACATGATCCTGATGGATCGGCTTGTGCGTGATTTGAGCGCAGTGCCGTCCTGGATAAGAAAACGCGGAGGATTTTTCAGAAATGACCTCTACGTGAGCGGTCTCCCACGATCGACGTCGGTTTTCTTCGAAGGGGACTTCGACGTGGCGCGCGAGTTTCTCGATTTGCCCGGGGTCAGGCGCGCGATCATTGCCTATTGGACCGAAGCTTTGCTCAAACGCCAAGAAAGCGGGGGAGTCAGCTTATATTCCCGATACCATAGTTGGAACGGCGTAGCGGAACTGAGAAAACGAGTCGGGTCGGCAGGATGATAGCGCGTCCGGGGCCGGCGCCGCATCGGCGACCAATGTCTGGAAAGGCCATGACAAGCCGTTGGAAACGAAATCCAACGGCGTTCTTCGCCAATTAGCGAGCAGTGGTGTCTGGCGCATCGCGTTAGTGCAGCACGGCGTTGGCGATCTCTTCGGCGACCAGTTTCTTGGCCGCGCTGACATCGTCACCGGGAGAAACCAAAGCGACCACCTTGAACTCGCTTGCGGAGTTCGAGACGGAGGCGCGCGCGACGATCGCCGTCTGATACATCTCGTCGGCTGGGATATCGTTGTAGGGCGATGCGTTGGCTATGTCGCTGCGGCGCGCGACATAGCCGCGAAACTGCTGCATCATCGCATCCTCGTGCTGCAGCACCTGCCTGCGCGCCTGCATCGTATAGGGATCCTCGAGCGGCTTGTCGCCCGTGTCTCCGATCGGAGGAGGCTCCGCTCCCATCGCCCTCAGCATCTCCGCAACCGAGGGATCTCCAGGCGACAAGTCCTGGATCGAGACGCCGGGAGCAAGCGCGCGCGCGTTGACGGTTACGGTAAGGACAATCGGCGTGCCGGTGCCGGGATGGGCGCGGAAGTCTTCGCTCAGCACCCTCTGGACCACGGGATCGGCGCAAACCGTAATCACCGATGCGTTGGGCGGAACCTTGAGATGGCCGAGCGTCTTTACGTCGGCGGCACAGGCCCAGGAGGCGGCGACGACCGCGAGCAATCCGGCGGCAGCCTGAATCCCGATGCGACGCAACCGGTTCATCTGTATCCACGCGCTCCCTCGACCGGCCATATGGCGACCACCTCATCGCCGCGCACGACATAATATTCGCTGTGAAGGTTGATCGTGGTGTCGCCGTGGCTCGGGATGATTTCGATCTTCGCGCCCGGGACGATTTCCAGATCGCGGGCTTCGAGATGGCCGTGCTCCTCGGACAGCCGCGCGACCTTAACCGGCGCATCCTTGCCCATCGGCGGGCCGAATTCGTTGGTCAACGCCTTCATCCCGGCATCGATTATCGCACGATCGCCGCGCCGTGAGATCACGGTCGCAAGTATCGTGAGCGCGGGCCTGCCGAGGTCAGGCCGCACGATGCGATAAGCTCCATCCATAAAGACGTAGGAGCCCGCCTGAACTTCTGTCACGTCGGGCCATGAACCGGCGATGTCGTAGGTGCCGGTGCCGCCCGCGCTTACGATTTCGGGGGGCATTCCGGCCGCCCGCAATGCCTGCACGTGGCGGCTTAGTATCTGGAGCGCCTTGACGGCGGTCGCTCGCCGCTTTTCCGCATCGGGGATGAGAACGGCGTGCCCTTCGTACCCCATAATGCCCCGGTATCGAAGCGGGCCGCGCGCGATGCGGCGGGCCATCGCGACGGTTTCGTCGGGCGTCTCGGCGCCGCATCGATGCATCCCGGTGTCCACCTCGATAATCACGTCCAGCCCGCGGCCGCAGCGCACGGCGCCCTGCTCCAGTTCGCGGATATTGAATTCGCTCTCGACGGTGGCGATGGTTTCAACGCGCGCGGCGATGGAGAAGAGGCGATCGATTTTCGCCGGTCCCGCGATTTGATTGGCGATCAGAATCGGGCCGAGGCCCGCGCGCTCGAGCACCTCCGCCTCGCCGAGCTTTGCGGCGGTGATTCCGATCGCGCCGGCGGCGAGCTGCCGGCGCGCCACCTCGGGGGTCTTTGGAGTCTTGAAATGCGGTCGGAGCTTCTGAGGCCGGTTGCGAAAGAATGCCGCCATCGCCGCGATGTTCTCCTCGACCGCATCGAGGTCGAGGAGCAGAGCGGGAGTATCGATGTCAGCCTTTCGCACGGCGTCCCCGTAGATTCATTGCAGTTTCTGCCGGAGCAATTCCTGCGCTCTGGCTTCGCGCCATTGGCCGAGCCTGCGGGCGAGCGCCTGATCCCCGAGCGCGAGGATTTGAGCGGCGAACAAAGCGGCATTAGCCGCGCCCGGCTTGCCGATAGCCATCGTCGCGACCGGGATTCCTTTGGGCATCTGCACAATGGACAAGAGCGAATCCATCCCGTTGAGCGACGTCGTCGGCATCGGCACTCCGATCACGGGCAGCATGGTCTTGGCGGCGATGACGCCGGGGAGATGGGCGGCGCCGCCGGCGCCGGCGATGAGAACGCGAAGGCCGCGTTCGGCGGCTTTGGCGGAGTATTCGAGGACGAGGTCGGGGGTACGATGGGCGGAGAGGACGCGAACCTCATGTGCTACTTCAAGTTCGGCCATCGCCTCCGCCGCCGCCTTCATGTACTCCCAGTCGCTGCTGCTGCCCATGATTACGCCGACCAGCGGCGTCGTCGAAGATGCCATAGAAAGTCGCGCCTCCCAGAGTTATGAAGTCCGCGGCGGCAACGTCTCCGCCCCAACACCTTATCACGGGCCCGATCGCCGCGCCCTGTATGAGGATCGAACCGAATCCGGCAATATGATGCCGGGATGGCCACGCCAATTCCATCCAACCGATGCGCGTTCAGCATTGACGAAATCGCCGCCGCCACGGGCGGATTGCCCGCGCATTGCGATCCGGGCGGCGGTGTGTCCGGCGTCTGCATCGACACGCGCGCGATCGAGCCCGGGATGCTCTTCGTCGCGCTCAAGGGCGCAAGGGACGGCCACGACTATCTCGACGGCGCGTTCGGCAGGGGCGCGGCCGCCGCGATCGTCACGCGGGGCCGGGCGCATCCCTCCGCCCCCTGCATCGAGGTCGACGACACCCTCGAAGCGCTTGGAGCGCTCGCGCGCCATCACCTGGACAGGGTTCGGGCGCGCCGGTCGCTTGCCGTGATAACGATCGGGGGCGCGGCCGGTAAGACCACGACCAAGGAACTCACCGCCGCGGCGGCGCGGGCAATCCTCGGTCCCACGCTGGCAACCCCGGGAAACCTCAACAACCGAATCGGGGTGCCGATGACGATCTTCACGCTCACCGACGAGCATCGTGCGGCAGTGCTCGAATGCGGCACCAATCAGCGCGGTGAAATCGAACGCCTGGGCGCGATAGTGCGGCCCGACGCATCGACGGTCCTCAATGTTGATGTCGAGCACAGCGAAGGGCTTGGTTCGCTCGAGGAGATCGCGGACGAGGAATCCCGGATGTTCGAATCGACGCGCCGATTCGCGGTCATCCCGGCGCACGACCCTCTTCTTCGAAGCAGGATTCCCGCGCGCCTCAACGTGCTCACATTCGGGTCCGAAGCGGACGCGGATGTTCGCCTTGCCGCACGGAGCGCCGGGCGCGATGGACGCTCTAAGATTACGTTGAAGCTCAATCCGATTCTGATGAAGCCCGGCGAGAGTCCGCTGATGGTCTCTGAAATCGCGCTTGCGGGGGCAGCGATGGCGATGAACTGCGCGGCGGCGCTCGCGGGTGTGGTCGCGATGAGTCCGGAGCAACTGCGCGAGGATCAATTGAGGGCGGTGGGAGAGGCCTTCGCGGCGGTGAGGCCGGTTCCGCGCCGCCTCGCCGTCGCCACCGTCAACGGAATGATCGTCATAGACGACAGCTATAATGCGCAGCCGCCGTCGATGCGCGCGGCGATCGCGACGGCGGCCGAACTTGCCGCCGGCACCGGTGCGCGGCTGGCGATGGTGTTGGGCGACATGCTCGAACTCGGCGCGCTTTCCGCGCAATCCCATGACGAAGCGATCAAGGCGGCGCTCGATTCAGGGGCGGGATTGTTGATCGCGGTCGGACCGGAAATGACCGCCGCTTTGGAACGCGCGAGCGAGCGCGGTCTGAGGCCGGATACCGAATGCGCAAGCGCGCCCGACAGCGAACATGCCTCGCAGCTCCTCAAGGGCAGGCTGCGGCGCGGCGATGTCGTGCTCGTCAAGGGATCGCTGGGAATGGCGATGGACAAGGTGGTGGCAAGCCTTGGATGACGCCGGCGTGCCGCGGCGCGCTCATACGCCACCCATCGGCCTGCGACGCGGCGCAACCCGCACCGCGCCCGTAATCGAGGTCTCGGGCCTGGTCGTGGAGCGCGATGCGGCCATCCTGCGGGGAATCGATTGGCGCGTCGAGCGCGGACAACATTGGGTGATCCTTGGAGCCAACGGATCGGGCAAGACCTCGATGCTGCGGGCGCTCACGGGCTACCTTCCGCCGACTTCCGGAACAATCCGCGTACTCGGCGAGACATACGGCAAGACCGACTGGCGCGAACTCAGAAAGCGAGTCGGCCTCGTCAGCTCCAGCATCAACCAGATGATGCCGGAGGGAGAGACGGCGCTTGCGGCGGTGATCAGCGGCAAGTTCGCGATGATTGGTTACTGGGGAGAGATCGGCGACGAAGACCGCGCACGCGCGATCAGAATTCTCCGGCGCATCGAGGCATCGGCTCTCGCCGATCGTCCGTGGATCCATCTGTCGCAGGGAGAACGCCAGCGCGTGCTGATCGGGCGGGCGCTGATGGCGGAGCCGCGGCTTTTGATCCTCGACGAGCCGTGCGCGGGGCTCGACCCGGTCGCGCGCGAGCATTTCCTGCAGTTCCTGCAAAGACTCGCGCGTTCGAGGAACGCTCCGGCGATGGTCCTCGTGACCCATCACGTCGAGGAAATCATGCCGGCCTTCACTCACGTTCTCGTGCTGCGCGAGGGGCGGGTGATGGCGGCGGGAGCGCGCAGGGAAGTTCTTGATTCGAAGATTCTCTCGCAGGCATTCGGAGCTCCGGTTCGATTGACGCTGCGCGCGAGCCGCTATTCGCTGAGCGTGCGCCCCTCGTCCTCGCTCGTCATCTGACAGTCGAGCGGGCGGGGGGACGCGTTGACTGGATGATTCGTTTGGCCGCCCCGGATGCGGGCGGCAAGTTGTTCACCGGCGGTCTTGGACACCGATTCTCTTTTGGACGTTCGGCAACCTCGATGCTAAGTTGCTCGGGAACGCCAATTCGCGCCCGAAAGGAGACCTCAACATGATGACCAGAGAGCGTTTTGGGATTCTGGCGACGGCACTGATCGCGGCGACCATCGGCGGCGGCGCCGCCGGTTATTTCATCAGCACCGCGACGGTCGAGGCCGCGGCGGCTCCGAAGGTGATTTCCGCGCACAAGTTCGTGCTGCTCGACGATGCCGGAAAGACGCGCGCGATTATCGACGTTACCAGCAAAGGCGTGGCGGAGTTCGCGGTCATGGACGGCGCCGGAGTCCTGCGGGCCGGTCTTGGCGTCGCATCGGACGGAGCGCCGGGCCTGGGAATCTATGACAAGGAGAGCAAGGCCCGCATCGAGGTCGCTTACAGCGCGCAAACCCCGCGAATCAGGATGTTCAACAAGGACGGCACTCCCCTGCTGGCGCTTGGCGTCACCCAGGACGGGCGCGCCGGAATTGAAGTGATGGATCATTCCGGCAAGGAACGCGCCTCGCTTGAAGTCGCCAGCGACGGAGCTCCCACGCTCAGGATGGGCGATGCGTCAGGGACGCGAATCGGGCTTAACGTGACTCCCGACGGGCGCCCGGGACTGGCGCTGCTCGGCACCAACGGAGTCACCCGCGCCACGCTGACTCTGAATTCGGACGGCGCCGGCGCGCTCACGCTCTTCGATTCAAGCGGCAACGCCGCCAACAGCCTGCCGTAGGCGCGAACCTCCGCGTATCCATCGCAGCGACAATCCGGCCGCGTGCCGGGGCTTTGCTTTTGGGCCCGGGCACGCGGCGGCTTGCGTCCATGGTCGGGGGCATGGACAATAGCGACCGCGCCGGAATGCGCGCACGCTGCGAATGTCCCGAACTGCTGGTGATCTTTTTCGGCGCGTTGCCACGATCGTCGCGATCGCGCTGCTGGTTGGGGGTTGCTCCGACGTAGGTTCGGACCTCAGCGAACTGAACGACGTCGGCAAACCGACGCCGGAGCAGAAGGCGGCGCAGATCGAGCCGATGCTGGCCGCGGCGGGGTTCGTGATGCTGCCCGCCGACACCCCCAAACGCCAGCAACAGATAACGAACCTCCCCCCGCTTCAGATCTCCTACTACGTCGGCAAGACCGGCAAGCTGCACTACTGGATGGCGGATCCCAACTATTGCAAGTGCCTCTACCTCGGCTCCGAGCAGGCATATCAGCGCTACGAGCAGATGCGCCTGCAGGAAAAGTGGGAGCGGAAGGAAGACGAAACCGCACGCACCAGCCTCGAAGCCGCCCAGGAAGAGCAGATGGATGCGCAGATCGAGGAATTCAATCCTTACGGCGGTCTCGGATGGGTCGGTCCCGGCTTCTACTATCCGTGAATTTCCGCGCCTGAGCGATGCGGTTCGATTGGTTTATCGAGCGATGTCGCGCCGAATGGCCGGAGTTCGACAACCCGGGGCGGCTCGAGAAGTCCCGCAACCCGGCCTCCCGCGATCTGTCGGGAATTCTCGACCGGATTCCCGGGATGGCGACCGAGAACAAGCTCAAACTCCTCAACCTTACCGTGTCCGCCCTGGAACCCGGCGAGGTTTATGTCGAGGTCGGATGCTACAAGGGCGCGAGCCTTGTCGGCGCTGCATGGGGAAATCCCGAGCAGCGCATCTTCGCTTGCGACAACTTCTCGCAGTTTGACGGCGCCGCCGATTCCCTGCGCGCGACGCTGGATCAGTACACCGCGCCCGGGCAGGTACGGTTCTTCGACATGGATTTTCGGGAGTTCATGCGCGAGGCGCCGTGGCGTCCAGCCCGTATCGGCGCGTACTTTTATGACGGCGGGCATTCGTTCGAGGAGCAGTACGATGGGCTGCGCCTGGCGATTCCTCATTTCTCCTCGGACGCGCTCATCGTGATCGATGACACCAACAAGCGGGCGGCGCGCGCCGCAGACCGCCTGATCGCCCGCCAGGCCCGGGGCTTCGATCTGGTGCTGAACCTCCGCACCCCGAGGAACCATCATCCCACCTGGTGGAACGGCATCCAGGTCTTTCGCTATCGACCCGCAGCCGCGATCGATGCCGAACGGCTCGGAGGATTGAGTTTCTCGCTTCGCAAGTTCTGGTACGACGACATCTTTCTCAACCTCAAGCACAAGCGGCGAGCGCTCAGGCGCGACCTCAAGCAGTGGTTTCGCCGGCGCCTCGGCGGCGGATAGTCGGAGGGCTTGGGATTGTTGATGCGGCCCGGGGATTGCGCCGGGCGACGAGATGTAACAGTTGAACGCGACCATGGAGCCTTCGGGATTTGATTATCCCGCTCGAACCGTTCATACATCAGGCAGATTTTGAGCACACGATGAGCAACCCCGAAACACCCGTCAGTCCCGCTCTTGAACGATGGCTGCGCGATTACAACGAGGCCCCGTGGCGCAGATACGTGGAATCGCTCCGCGAGCGCGGCCTGCTTGCGATCGTCGATGGAATAATGGTGGATGCCGGCGCGATCTTTCAGACGCGATTTCAGTGCGACACCCGCAGTTGCGCGTCAATGGATCGCGGAGCGGACATCGAATCGTGCTGCACCGATTATCACGTCGAGATCACGCCCGAGGAGAAGGAGCGCATCGTCGCCAACGCCGGCGGCATCTTCGAACTCCTCGGCCGGTTCGAAGGAGATCGAATCGGACCGCATCGAAAGATCGATGAGTTCTTCGAGGAATCGCATTCGATCGCGCTGGCCAAGGAAAAAGGCCGATGCGCCTTTTCCTACCGGGATGCGAGCGGGATGCTGCGATGCGGGCTTCATTCGCTTGCCCTCGAGAAGGGAGTGCCGGTGGCGTCGATCAAGCCGTTGACTTGCGTCTTCTTTCCGCTGGTGGTTTATCGATTCGAGAACGGCCAGACGCTGCTCACCGCCATCTCCGATGAAACCGGCGACCTGATGGAGGGCGAGAAGGATACGAATCTTCCGTGTCTAAGGATGAAAAAGGGCGATCCGATGTTCGTCGAATGCAGGATGGCGATCGAGACCGGATTCGGCTCCGCCTTCTTCGAACATCTGAGCGCCGCGGCCCGGGAATTTCTCGGCAGGAACGGAGGTTCCAAATGACAACGCAAACCCCGAAATGGCGGATCGACGGCGAGTACTTCGAATCCTGCAACTGCGAGTTCCTGTGCCCCTGCCTTCTCTTCGGAACCCGTCCGACCGAAGGCCACTGCGACGTGGTCCTGGCTTTTCATATCGACAACGGAAGCTACGGGGCGGTCGATCTGTCCGGCCTCAACGCGGTGCAGGCGCTCACCACGCCCGGAGTGATGTCGCAAGGGGGCGGGACGCTGGCCGTCTATGTGGATGACCGCGCGACCCCGGAACAACGCGCGGCGCTCGAGAACATCTTCACCGGCGCAGCGGGCGGACCGCCGTCGCTGTTCGGCCCGATGGTGGCAAAGCTGCTTCCAACCAGGACCGCGCCGATATCCTTCTTCGCTCAAGGCGCCACGAGGACGATGTCGATCGCGAAGATCACCGAGGTCGCGGTCGAGGGAATAATCGGCGCGGGCAAACAGGTGGTCTGGCTCGAAAATGTGCCTCATCCATATGCGACGAAGCTCTCCGCCGCGAAGAGCACCTCGAGCCGGTTCGCGGATCACAACCTGAGTTTCGAGAACTCCGGCCGCAACGGACATTTCTCGCGAATCAGCTGGTCCAACGGCTAAGGCATCTCGCGCCGCCAATCGGGCGATAATGTCCTGAAGCTGCCCGCGATGCGCGAGCGGATTTATATTGCCGCCGAGATCGGCACGCTTACCGCGCTCGCCTGGCTGTATCTCGTCCGGATGCCGATGACCGCGTCCGACTTCGGATCGATCGTCGAGCGAATCACCCGGCCGTTGCCCTTACCCGTCGTCGATTTCGCTATCGCCTTCCTGATGTGGGCGGTGATGATGGTCGCGATGATGCTGCCGAGCGCGAGCCCGATGATCCTCACCTATGCGCGGATCGCAGGGGGTCGCAGCGCTTCGCCCGCGTCGGCGACCTGGATGTTCACCGGCGGCTATCTTGCAGTATGGACCGGCTTCAGCATCGCGGCCACCGCGCTGCAATTCGCGCTCGCGAGCGTCTCGATGCTGACCAACGCATTGACGCTTGCGCCGGCGGTGGGCGCGGCGGTCCTGATTGCCGCGGGAATCTATCAGTTCACGCCGTGGAAGAATGCGTGCCTGAGCCATTGCCAATCGCCGGTCGGATTTTTCATGACTCGATGGCGGGATGGACTGACCGGCGCATTTCGGATGGGCCTGGAGCACGGGACGATGTGCGTCGGATGCTGCTGGATGCTGATGGCGCTGCTGTTCGCGGCCGGCGTTATGAACCTCACCTGGGTTGCGGCGTTGACGATTCTCGTGCTGGTCGAGAAGGTCGTTCCCTACCCTAGCGCGGTTTCGTACGCGGCCGGCGCCGCGCTGATCGCGATGGGCGTGCTGGGATTGTTTCCCTCATGGCTTGCGGGCCACTGGCTTTAAAGGCGCGGGCAGTCGCGTCAGCTCTCGAAATCCTGTAACTGTTTGAAAATCCGGAGGGGTGGCCGAGCGGTTGAAGGCACCGGTCTTGAAAACCGGCAGCGGCTAGCGTCGCTCGTGGGTTCGAATCCCACCCCCTCCGCCGCATCCAGGCAAGCGCGACTACTGCGACTTCTGATCCAGAGGTTCGAGGCGGATCGGGGTGGTTGTGCATTGACCGCCTGTGATCAATCCCTTGCTGGAATCGGTGCCGGTCAGGAATCGGACCCAAACGTCGGCGATTCCGTACTTCGCGCGCATCAGGCCGTGCACCTTCGCATGGGATGACGGGTCGGGGAGCGCGCGATAGCGGCGGATTGTTCCGCCCCGCTCCACCTCCACTGGCGCGTTGGCATCCATGTGTTCGACCCACCATCGCGCGTTCGCGTTGCCCGGATGAATCCACGAATGCGCGCCTTCATCCACGATCCATAGTCTCGATCGATGCGTCCCGCCCTCCGGAGTCGGCTCATGCACAATCACGACCTCCTTGCCGATCTCGATCAGGGCGAGATGCGCGAGCACAAGGACCACGCAAATCGCGATCAGAGCCACGACAGCCTTGATTGCGGTCTTCATTCGAACAATGCGCTCGGCGGGCTTCGCCGCAGATCCGCCTCTCACCCGCCTCAGCGCGACACAAGCGCGAGCAACGCCAACGCGCCCACGATCGCGACAATCACCATCCAGCCGTTCGCGGCACGCGTCTCGGAGCTTCGATGAATCCCCGTGTGATAGCCGTGGCGCGAGGTGTAGTAGATGCCGGTGCCGGGGATGCCGACGGTGCGCGTGATTCCGCGCTTTCCAATCGTCACGTGCGCTCCGCGGCCGCCGATCGTCAGACTCGGTCCTGACTTCGAGACGTTGACCGAGATTCCCGGCAATACCCTGACACGCCGATAAAACCTCCATCCCATCCTCGTTACTCCCTGTGCGGAGGAGCGAAATGCGCCGGCGGGAGCGGCCGGTCACATCGCTCCGCGGAGGATCTTAGACGAACAGCCGTCCTCGACAAGTGCGCCGAATGGCGGCGGCGGAAAAAGGATACGACGCGCCCTGCCATCCAACGATTGATATTGCATTGGATCCGACGCATCCGTCAGCGGTTGTCAATTTTGATGCATCGTCACATCTCTCCGCGGCAGAATGCGCACAAATTTGTGCTTGACTTAACATAGACCTTTTTTCTTATATTTAAAGTGACTGTGATTTACTCGCATCCTGTTCAAGAGCAGGGAGCGGGTGATTGGAGGCATCCGGTCGCCGAGAAACCTTTCCCTCCTCCTCGGATGAACCCCAGCTCATATGGCGTTGTTTAAAAGCATCCAGGCGCCTTCGATCCGCGATTTTGATTCGGAGGCGACAATTTTCTCCGGGCAGGTCGCTTTGCAGAGATGGGGCTATTTGCGCAACGAGCTTCCCGGCGCCGGGCTTTTCCATAGCCTTGAATGGATTGACCTGTTGAGGCGCGCCTATGGCCTTCGGTTCGTCGCGATCGAGCTGGAAAGAAGAGGAGAACCGGTGGCAGCGGCGTTGATGGCCTACCCTCCACCGAGTTGGCTGTCGCGCCGCCTTTGCTCGCTCCCGTTTTCGGATTTCTGTCCCCCGCTCGAAGCGGAGCCCGGCGCCGCCGCCGCGCTGATGAGCAGGCTGGCCGAAAGCGGACTCGCGCCTCGTTACGAGCTGCGAGGCGCGGCGGGCAACTCGCCATGGGAGGCGAACTACGGTTTCGAGCATTGGCAGGCGGACTGCGAGCAGTACCGCACCGCACCGAACAAGGTGCTCGGCACTGCGTTTCGGCGGGAGGTGAAGCGGGGGCAATCAGAGGGTCTTCGGGTGGAGCGAGGGACCGATGTTCAGTTCTTCGACCGGTACTACCGGCTTCAGATTCAGACGAGAAGGCGGCTTGGGATGCCGTCGCAACCGCGCCGCTTCTTCCATCTGCTCGCGGAGTTATTTGGAAGCCGCGACCTGGGAGAGGTGTGGCTTGCGAGCAAAAATGGAGTCGATCATGCGGGTGTGGTGCTGCTGTCGGAGCCGGGGACGCTTCACTTCAAGTGGCAGGCGCGGGGGCCGGTGATGGCGAACGGCGCCAACCATCTTCTCCACTGGCACATCATCCACCATCACAGCCACAACTATCAGCGTTTCGATCTCGGCCGGGCAGGCAGGGGGAATGACGGCCTAAGCCGCTGGAAGCGGCACCTCGGGGCGCGGCCGATCCCACTGGCCTACAGCTACTTCCCCAAAGCGCCCGCGCTTTCGAACTCCGAGGAGCTGTCGGGCCCGGCGCGGGCGCTTTCACAGGTATGGAGCCGACTTCCGCTCCTCGTAACCGAAGTGGTAGGCACGCGCCTGTATCCATTTCTTGGCTGAGCCGCGCGATTGCCCGCCGTGTCCGGGCTCCAAAAGACGGTAACCGGTCTTCGCCTCGTCAGATAGCGGAGAGCGCGCCGTACGATGTAGCCAAACCAATGAATACCGGCGAGAATCGCCGGCATGAACGGTTCATCCCGCCCGAGGACAATCGGGCTGTTCACGGTCGCGGGAATCAGGGTCGAGATCGATCTCTCGTGGCTTGCGATCTTCGCCCTGATCCTGTGGAGCCTGTCGGCCGGCTATTTCCCCGGAGCCTACCCAGGGCATCGCACTTCCGCATATTGGGTTGTGGGTCTCGCGGCGACGCTGCTTTTCTTTGGATCGGTTTTGATCCACGAGCTTTCGCACGCGGCGGTGGGGAACCTGAAGGGCGGGAAGGTGGACCGAATCACGCTGTTCATCTTCGGAGGAATGGCCCATCTAAGCGCCGAGCCGAAAAGCGCGGAAGACGAAATATTGATTGCGGGCGTGGGTCCCTTGACCAGCCTGGGGCTCGCGCTCGTGTTCTGGGTTGTACACGGGATGGTTGCGGCGATTGCCGCCGCATCATTGTGGGCGGCGGTTTTCCGCTACCTCGCCTTCATCAATCTGGCGCTTGCGCTGTTCAATCTCCTGCCCGGGTTCCCGCTCGACGGAGGGCGGCTCTTCCGGGCGATCCTCTGGAAGCGCAGCGGGGACATGGACAAGGCGACGGCGAGGGCCGCCGACTGGGGCGCATCGCTGGCATGGGGGATGATGGCGTTCGGGGCGCTGGAAATCTTCGGGGGCGCTCTCGTCGGCGGACTGTGGCTGATCCTGATCGGGCTTTTCCTGCGTTCGGCGGCGATCAGCGAATACCAGGGCACCGTGATGGGGCATCTGCTGCAGCACGTAAGCGTCGGCGACATTATGATCCGCGACCCGGTCACGATCGGTTCCGACACCCCCGTCAGCGACGCCATCGAACACTACTTCCTTAAGTACGGCTACGGCGGGTTCCCGGTGGTCGAGGGCGGGCGGACGATCGGCACCCTCACGCTTTCGCAGGTTCGCCATTGCCCGCCGCAGGAGAGGGAGCGAAGGCGGGCTTGCGAGATCATGCGCGGGCTCGACCCGGGCATCGTGATCGATTCGCGGGCAAGCGCGATGGACGCGATTCGGAAGATGAACGCCGCAAATATCGGGCGGCTGCTCGTGATGGATGGTGATCGGCTGAGCGGGCTTATCACGCGAACCGGCGTGATGCGATTCATGGAGATAAAGGCGCAGCTCGAAGCTCCATTCGAGCCGCCGCGCGAGTCGGGCCAGGCTCGCGGCTGCGGGCTCCAAAACCCGAGCGGCCAATGATATACAGTGCGCCGGAGGCGAATCATGACCCAACCTCGATATGGCGATGTATCCGTCGCGGTCGATGACTATGTCGCGCAGGTGGAGATCCATCGCCCGCCGCACAACTACTTCGACGTGCAACTTATTCGCGACCTTGCAAGCGCATTCAACGACCTCGACGCGGACAATGGCTGCCGGGCGATCGTTCTTTCGGCGGAAGGGAAATCGTTCTGCGCCGGAGCGAATTTCGCGAGCCGTAACCCGACTGGCGCCACCGATCCTTCGCAGGGCGGCAATCCTTTATATGCGGAGGGGGTGCGGTTGTTCTCGTGCCTCAAACCCGTCGTCGCCGCCATCCAGGGCGCAGCCATCGGAGGTGGTCTCGGACTGGCGCTGGTTGCCGACTTCAGGGTGGTTACACCCGAGGCGCGTTTTGCCGCGAACTTCGTGAAGATAGGAATTCATCCGGGCTTCGGACTTACCTACACCCTTCCGCGCCTAATCGGACATCAAAAGGCAAGCCTGCTTTTCCTGACGGGCCGCCGTATCGGCGGTGAGGAAGCCGTGGCGATCGGGCTTGCGGACATGCTCGTGGAGCCTGACAGGCTCAGGTCCGCGGCAACGGCGCTCGCCCGCGAAATAGCGGAGAACGCCCCGCTCGCAATCCTCTCCACCCGCGCGACGATACGCAAGGGCCTGGCGGAAGCGGTCAAGGCGCAGACCGATCATGAATTCGTGGAACAGGCACGCCTGATGAAGACCGAGGACCATCGCGAAGGCGTCAAGGCGGTGGCTGAACGGCGCCCGGGTCGTTTCGTGGGAAGGTAGGGGCGATTACCCGCCATCGAGGGCGCGGGTGAACTCGGCGAGCAGGTCGCGCCAGTGTTCGGTGCCCACCGATATCCGCACCATCGATTCGTTTATACCCGCGCGTGCGAGTTCCTCGGGCGTAAGTTCGCTGTGCGTCGTGGTCATCGGATGACAGGCGAGCGTTTCGACGCCGCCGAGGCTGACGGCATTCCTTGCGATCCTGAGCCGGCGCAGGAAATCGAAAGCACCGGCTTTTCCGCCTTCCACCTCCAGCGACATCAGTGAGCCCGGATAGTCGGTCTGCTCGTCGCGAATCCTGATCTGCTCGGGATCGGTGAAGAGAGACGGGTAGTGAATGCGGCGGACGCGCGGATGGTGGGCGAGCTGCTCGGCGATTCGCTGCGCGTTCTTGCTCTGCCGGTTCATCCGGAGGGCCACAGTGGAAAGCCGCGAATCGAGAATCCAGCATTCATCGGCCTGCAAAATGTTGCCCAGCAGCGCCCGTATTCCCGTCAGGGACTGAATCAGTTCCGGATCGGAGGCAAGCACGGCACCGGCCAGAAGATCGCTGAAGCCGCCAAGGAACTTCGTCGCGGAGTAGATGACCAGGTCGGCACCGCAGGTCAGCGGATGCTGGAAAGTCGGGCCGAGCAGTGTGTTGTCCACCGCGAGCAGCGCGCGCCGGGAGCGGCTTCGCATCAGCGCCGCCGCCCTTGCGATGTCCGTCATCGTCAACGTCGGATTCGCGGGGGTTTCTATAAGGACAAGGCTAAGGTCCTCGGTGCGCTCGATCGCATCCTCGAGCGCGCCGGTGTCGCCGGCGGCAACCGGCACCGCGCGGAACCCGAGAGGCTCGATGATGTGATGAATCAGGTGTTGGGTGCCCCCGTAGAGCGGCTGCGTATAGACCATCGCGCCGCCGCGCTCGAGAAAGGTGATCATCACGGTGAAGATCGCCGCCATCCCGGAATTAAACACCGCGGCGGCATTGGATCCGCGTTCGAGCGGCACGAGCTGCTCCTCGAGAATTTCGGCATTGGGATGATTGAGACGGGCGTAAATCAGGTCGGGGCGGTAGTCATCCGTGGGCTTGAGCTTCCCCAGCGCGACCGCGAAGGCTTTTTCCGCCGCCTCGGGGCTGGGAAAGACGAACGTGGAGCTGCGATAGACGGGAGGCCTTGCGGCTCCCACCGAAAGCTTGGGATCGAAGCCCCGTGTCAGGACCGCGGTTTCGGGACGCACGCGATAGGAGATCTTGGCCATGATTCGCGCCGGAATCGGTGGTCATCGCGACCGCGAATCCGGTCCTCCTTGAAGCATTCAACCACGCCGTCCCGGTTCGTGCACATCGAGCGTCTCCCCCCTGCGGCAACTTGACGATTGCGGAGTCGGATGCCGCGAAACGCAGCGATTTCATTTCTGGTCTCGCCCGAGCGTGGAATGTCGAACGAGATGGTGCGCGACCGTGTGGTGCGCAGCGATCAGCGCACATACCATCACGCGGCGAAAAGTCGCGCGCAATCGCATCGGCGACGGATCGATCACGGCCTCGGTGGCGCGCGGGCAAGATGACGCGTGCAGGTTGTAGGGTTTACCTGCAACCCTTGTAAAATTCCCACTGCGCGCGCGACGCTCCGTGCGCTTTTCCTCGAAAGTATCACGCTTCCACTGGATCTTCGGCGTGGCACGACGCTTGCGGATCAACCGCGAGCGTCGCGTTCGTATCGGCGCGATAACCGGATCATCAGATGTTCGTGCCTGCGGGGATGCGGGCGGAGTTGGGTAGCTGAATCGGAGTCTCGGTAGGAACATGAACCCAAAAGCGGGGCCATCTTCGGAACTCACGAAAGCGATCGCGCGGATGCTCGCGGTTTGTGCGGCCGCGCTGTGGCTGCTGGGATGCTCGAGCAACCAGGAGAGCCGGGGGGATTTCCCGGAAGGCGATCGAAGCGCATCCGCGCTCTCCCCCGAACAGTGCGACGCGAACGCGAGAATTCAGGCGGCTACCGCCGATGAGCAGCACTACAAGATCCAGCCCGGCGACCAACTGGACATCACCTTCTATCTGAATCCCGAATTCAACGACGAGGTCACCGTCCGCCCCGACGGAAAGATCTCCCTGCGCCTGATCGGATCTCAGCAAGCGGCGGGGCTCACTCCGGAAGAGCTCGCGAAACAGCTCAACCAGGCCTACTTGAGCGAGCTGCGCGACCCGGGAGCGTCGGTTCACGTCAGGAGCATGCCCAGCCGCCAAATCTTTGTATCGGGCCGGGTCGTTCGCCCGGGTTCGTTTCCGCTGGAGCCGGGGATGACGGCGATGCAGGCGATTTCGGATGCGGGCGGGTTTGCGGACGACGCCAGCGAGAAGAGCGTAATCCTGATTCGGCGCGACATGTGCGGGGTGCCGCACGGCACCAAACTTAACCTGGCGGCCGCGGGCGAAGACGGTTCACAAGAGGACGTCGCACTTCTGCCGCGGGACATGATCGTGGTTCCGAGAAGCGCGATCGGAAACGTGGACCTTTTTGTCCAGCAATACGTCAAAAACGTAATTCCGGTGTCGCCTTTCTTCGCCATCCCCTGACCCGGGGGACCGGCAAAACAATTCCCGAGTTTCAGTTCAATGAGAGATATCGACTACTGGCTCGATCTGGCGATACGCAGGCGCAAGACGTTCCTTCACGCGGCGGGTGCGGTTTTTGGCCTGGTGGTCCTGGGGACCCTGATGTGGCCGCCAGTGTATGAATCGACCGCAGAAATTTTGGTGCAGGACAACCGCGCACAGTTCCTTGTCTCGCCGGATATCCAGGACAGCGCATCGGGCAAATCGGCCGTGGTGGCCAATCCCGTAAGCGAGCAGGATTTGAACTCCGAACGCGAGTTAATCACCAGTCCCTTCCTTATAAAGGAGGCAATCGCGGGCATCCCCGCGATTCCCGACGAGAGCGCGGCTGGGATGATGGTGCATGCGCTGACGCTTCCGCTCTCGCTGCCCACGCTCGGATACGGAGCGATTCACGGGGTGGAAGCTCCGAGCTTGAGGGATCAATGGGCGATCAAGCTTTCGAAGCATCTGAAGACGGGCCTGGTGCGCCGCTCGAATATCATCGAAGTGAGTTTCACTTCGCATGACGCGCGATGGAGTCGCGATTTCCTGTCGCGCCTTATAAGCCAGTACCTCGCCTTTCACGGAAGAATCTCGCATGACCCGCAGGCCGAGCAGTTCTTCAGCGAGCAGGCAAAAGTTCTCGAGGAGCGGTTGCGCGCATCGGAAGAAAATCTGCGCCAATTCCAGGTGCAGAATGGAATAACCGATCTCGACGAGCAGACGCACGCTCTGATCGATCGAATCTCGCAGCTCAAGCTTCGCCGCGACCAGGACGGCGCGCAGGCGGCTTCCGCGCGCGAGCAGGTGGCCTTCCTGACCGGGCTGCTGAACAGAACCCCGGATCACATCAGCAAGGAGACCCGCTCGGTGCAGAACCTCGCCCTGCAGCAGCTCAAGCCGCAGGTCATGCAAATGAAGGCGGAACGGGCGGAACTCCTTAGCCGCTATCAACCGAACAGCCAGCGCATCCGCGAGATCGACGCCAAGCTCGAAGCTGCCCAGAGAATTCTCGAACAGGAGGACCATCTCGAGGTCCAGGAGTCGAGCACCGATCTGAATCCCATCTGGGTGTCGATCAGGACCGACCTCGAGCAGGCAAAGACGACCGCGGCATCGCTGACCGCCGAACAGGGCACGCTGGATCAGGAGATTGCCGAGGGTGAGCGGCAGCTCGCGCAGATGGTCAATGCCGGCGTCGAGCTGCAGCGCCTGCAGCGCAAGGTGGACGCCGACAAGCAGGCTTACATGGCATACGTGCGCAAGGCCGAGGAAGCGCGCGCCGCCCAGGGCCTCAATGCGAGCAAGATTCTCAACGTGAGCGTCGCCCAGGAACCGATGCTTCCGGATCAGCCTTCGTTTCCCATCGTTTGGCTCAACCTCGTGGTCGGAGCGGTTCTCGGTTTGGGAGCCGGTCTGGCCGCGGCGTACTGGGAGGAGACCGCCGATCCGCGAATCTATTCGCCGCATACCGTGGCCGAGGTGAGCGGCCTTTCGACGGTCGCGGTGATCAGGGACGAGGCGTGACGGAAATGTACTACAAGTACTTCAATCTGAACGGGCCGCCCTTCCAGTTCACTCCCTCGGCGGACGTGCTCTACCCGAGCAGGTCTCATCAGGAGGCGCTTGCGGCGCTCGAATGGGGCCTGCTGCACGAGCCAAGCGGGCTCACGATGCTCATCGGCGAGCCGGGCACGGGCAAGACCACGCTGATCAGCTCGATTCTGGCGCGCAACCTCGACCATGTCCGAATCGCCTACGTCGGAAACCCCAAGCTCTCGTTTGACGAGATCCTGCAGGTGGTCGGCCGCCAGCTCGGGATCGCGTGCGCCTCGCCTCAGCGGCTTAAGCGTCTGGATGCGCTCGAGCAGTATCTCGAAGCGCATCGGCGCCGCGAGCGCGTGACCGTCGTGATCGACGAGGCGCAGGTGCTCCCAGACGACGTGGTTGACGAACTGAGGCTTCTTTCGAACGCGGCGCCGGGCAGGCAGACGGCGCTGCGCTTCGTTTTCGTCGGGCAGCCGGAGTTTCTGCGCCGCCTCGAATCGCCGGGCCTGCGGCAGCTCAATGAGAGAATCGGCGCGAGGGCGATGCTGAATCCTCTTCAGCCGAACGAGATCGGAGAGTACATCGACTTTCGCCTGCGCGCACGGGGAGGAACCGCCGAGGACATATTCACCTCCTCGGCGCTCAAGCATATCGCGGAGCACAGCGGCGGAATTCCCCGCCGGATCAACGTTCTGTGCCACAACGCGATGCTGCTCGCGTACACAGGGAACGACACGCGGGTGCGCGCCGAGCATGCGCGCTCGGCGGTAGCGGAATACGAAAACCTGTTCTCCGCCGCGGCTCCGCGCTCCATGGTGCTCGCCGCCGTGCGCAAGTCCGAGCGCAATTGGCGTGCCGCGGCGGCGGTGGCGGCAGTCGGAGCGGCCGCAGTGGGAGCGGCCTGCCTGTGGTCGCTCAACTCCGCCCGCTTTCGCGACTACGGATCCATGTCGCAGGCATCGGCCTCGGACGTCCCCAGGGCTTCCGTGGCGGCGACGCCGGAGCCGGCGAATATCGACTCGATCTCCGCTTCTTCGACCACCCGTATCGAACCGGCATCGACCGTCGAAGCGGCTGCGCCGACTCCAGCGGCGCCGCCGATCGTGGAGCGCGCGGCGCGGCCGCCGGAGCATGAATCGGAGCCGCCTGAACGGCGGATGAGGCAGGTTCGCGTGCGGTTCGGCGACACGGTGGAGCAGATCGCGCGGCGCTATCTCGGATCCAAGCAGAAGATCGACGTGGTTATCGAGGCAAATCCGCAACTCGACGACGTCAATCGAATCTACCCCGGCGAGGTGATCTACGTTCCCGAGTCGGGCTCCTCGCGCACCGCGAGAAAATAGCGATGGGAAAATACTATCAGGCAATTCGCCGCGGCTCCCAGGAAGGTGCGGCGCCGCGGCGCTTGACGGCTACTTCGGCACAGACCCGCGAGCTGCACACCATTATCCCGGAAGTGAGTCCGGCGGGCGCCCTGGTGCCGCGGCTTAACTTCCCGAACACGCCGGCAGCGATCGCGGGCCTGCAACCGCTGCGCAATTTGAGCGAACGCGTGGCCCCGCAGGCGGCGGTGGAAAACTCGATGCGGCTTCTGGTGAGCGGATGCTCGCCGGGAGAAGGAACCTCAACCGTAGCCGCCGCGCTTGCGATCGATTTGAGCCAGCGGCTTAACCTGCGGACGCTGGTGGTGGATGCCAACCTGCGCAGCCCCACCCTTCATCGCGTCTTCGAAGGACCCGAGCGCAAGGCTTCGGCCGTGCTGCTGAGCGGCGCGCTCCAGATCCAGGCCACCTCGTGGCCGAAGCTCGACCTCGCCAGTTGTTGCTTCGACGGCGACGACCAACAGCGCATCGACGCGATGCGGCAGCTTGAAGGACTGATTGGGACCTATCCGGCGACCATCGTGGACCTCGGCGTGGTGCGGCTCGATGCGCGCACGCTTTCGCTGGCGCGCGCCGGCGATCCGGTTCTGCTGGTGGTTCGCTACGGGTTAACGACCCGCACGGACCTTTCCACGACCGCGGCGGCGCTGCGGGCGGCGAACAGGGCGGTGGCGGGAGTCATTTTCAACGGCGCGGCGGAGCTGCCCGCCAAATCGATATGGAGATTGTTGCGAGCATGAACGGAATTTCCGGCGAGATGCATGAAAACCATTCCCGCGCCGACGCGCGGGGCGCGACCCGCTCGTCTTTGCGCGGCGTGGGAGTGCTGGGTCTCGGCTATTGGGGACCGAATCACGTTCGAAACCTCTACGGTCTTCAGTCGGTCGAGCGGGTCTACGCGTGCGACCTCGACCCGAAGCGCCGCGAGCACATCCAGCGGCTGTACCCAGGGGTCATCACGGTCGCGAATTTCGAGGACCTTCTCAACGACCCGGAGGTCGAGGCGGTGGTCGTGGCCACGCCGGTCAGCTCTCACTTTCCGATGGCAAGGACGGCGCTGCAGGCGGGGAAGTCGGTGTTGGTCGAAAAGCCGCTCGCGATGTCGCGCGAGGAGGCGCTTGAACTAATCCGGCTGGCGCGGCGCAACCGGTGCGTTCTGATGGTGGGGCACACGTTCGAGTACAGCGCTCCGGTGCGCAAGATCAAGCAAATACTGGACGGAGGCGAGCTTGGCGACATCTTCTACATAAGCTCAACCCGCGCCAACCTCGGGCTTTTTCAGCGCGACGTCAACGTGGCGTGGGACCTCGCCACCCACGACATCTCGATAATCACGATGCTGATGGGGCGGATGCCGGTGGCGGTGAGCTGCCAGGGCTACAGCCACTATCGGGACCGGACCGAGGATGTCGCCCTGCTCACGCTTGATTTTGGAGGCAGCGTGGTCGCGTTCGTGCACGTGAGCTGGCTCGATCCCAACAAGATTCGCCGCACCACGATCGTGGGATCGCGCCAGATGCTGGTTTACGACGACACGGCAACCCAGGAAAAAATCCGCATCTACGACAAGGGCGTCACCCTGCATCCCTACTACGACACCTTCGGCCAGTTCCAGCTTTCGTATCGTTACGGCGACATCCATATTCCGCGAGTCGAGGAGACGGAGCCTCTGAAGGTCGAATGCGAGCATTTCGTCGGCTGCATTCTCAAGGGATCGGTGCCGCTTACCGACGGTTTCAGCGGCCTGCGCGTGGTGAGCGTGCTTGAAGCCGCCAACGAGTCGCTGCGGCGCGATGGGCGTCCGGTCGCGCTGCGGACGGAAGAGGAAATCGATGCCTGAGCGGCGCGACCAATTCAACGTGTGCGTGGCCCCGGACGTTCGCCTGGGCGAACGCGTCCGGCTGAGCCCGTTCGTGAACCTGTACGGATGCGAGATCGGAGATGACACCCGGCTTGGCGCCTTCGTCGAGGTTCAGCGCGGCGCTTCGATCGGAAAGCGGTGCAAGATTTCGAGTCACAGTTTCGTGTGCTCCGGCGTGACGATAGAGGACGAAGTCTTCATCGGCCACGGCGTCGTCTTCATCAATGATCGGCGGCCGCGCGCGACCAATCCCGACGGCACGCCCCAGAGCGAAAGCGACTGGATTCTCGAACCTACGGTGATCCGCCGCCGAGCCTCGATCGGCAGCGGCGCGATCATCATGTGCGGCGTCGAGATAGGCGAAGGGGCGATGGTCGGAGCGGGAGCGCTGGTCACGCGCGACGTGCCGCCGAAGGCGGTGGTCGCGGGCAGCCCGGCCCGGCTGCTGAGGTCGCTCTCCGATTCCCACAACGCAGACAAGGATCGAATCCAATGACCATGAAATTCGTGGACCTTTCAGCGCAGAACGAGGAGATACGAGGTCGCGTCGAACGCGAACTCGCTGAAATACACAACCGCACATCGTACATCGGCGGCGCCCAGGTCGAGTCCTTCGAGCGCGAGTTCGCCGAATTCGTGGGCGCGAGGCGCGCCGTGGGCGTTAGCAGCGGCACCGACGCGCTCCGGCTCGCGCTCATGGCTCTGGGCATCGGCCCCGGCGATGAAGTCATCACCACACCGATGACATTCATCGCGACGGTCGCGGCAATCGTGCAGACGGGCGCCACGCCGGTTTTCGTGGACATCGATCCTGGTTCCGGCAATATCGACCCGGACAAAGTCCGCGGATACCTTGCGGCGCGCCGCTACCGGACTGAAAACGGGCCGAAGGCGCTGCTTCCGGTCCATCTTTACGGCCAGCCTGCTGAGATCGAGCGCCTCGGGAGAATCGCCGAGGAGTTCGGGCTGCATCTGGTCGAGGATGCGTGCCAGGCGCACGGAGCGCGGGTCAAGACCACTCGCGGGTGGCGCAATGCGGGCACGTTCGGGGCTGCGGCCTGCTTCAGCTTTTACCCCGGCAAGAACCTGGGCGGATGGGGCGACGGAGGCGCGGTGGTGACCGATGACGACAACCTCGCCGACGAGATCTCATCCCTGCGCGATCATGGCCGTATATCGCACTACGCGCACGATCGAATCGGCTACAACTCGCGCCTGGACGCGATTCAGGCGGCGGTGCTGCGCGCGAAGCTCGAATTGCTTCCGCGATGGAACGAGCGGCGGCGCGAGATCGCCGCGGAGTATCGCAACCAGCTTCGCCATTCGCGCATCACCCTGCTCCCGGAGGCTGATGGAATCGAGTCCTGCTACCACCTGTTCGTGATCCGGAGCGGGATGCGCGACGCGATTAGACAGGAGCTGCTCGCCCAGGGGATCGAGTGCGGCATCCACTACCCCGTCCCGCTTCATCTTCAGCCCGCCTGCGCATCGCTCGGCCACAAGCCGGGAGACTTCCCGGAAAGCGAGCAGTTCGCGGACACGATCCTGTCGCTGCCGATGCATCCGCATCTGAAGAGCGCCGATATAGCGCGGGTAACCCGCGTGGTCATCGAGACCCTGGAAGGAAAATCGACATTGCTCGCCGGCGGACATCGCCCTGGCGACTCCGTGGCTCCCCCGCTTGCCAACGGAAACTGAGGTATGTTCGCCGGCGAGTTTCGAAAACAGAAAATGCTATTCGCAGCCGCGGACGCCGCGGCGCTATGCGCGGCGTTCGCCGCCGCCCTTTCGCTTCACGATCCGGCGGGAGCGATGGCAAGCCGGCTGATGAGGACCGGCCTGCCCACCGTCGCCGCCGGGATGACGGCGATTGCGGGGCTTTGGATACTGGTCTTCCGCGCCTGCCATCTCTACGAGATGCGCAACGGCGGACTCAACGAAATCGTCACTATCGTCAAGGCCTGCATAGTCGCCTCGCTGTTGACGCTCGGCGTCGATTTCCTCCTGCACATCGAGGTCTCCCGTATCACAACGATCGCCGCCTTCGCCCTGAGCATCCCGGCGGTGGCGGCGATGCGCGCGATGGCCCGCGAGTGCATTCGGCACTTCTATTCGAACCCAAAAGTCGCCACTCCCCTGATCGTGGTCGGCTTCAATCCGGTCGCTCATTACCTGTGCGATCAGATCAGCGATCAGTTGACCCAGTATGAACTGCTCGGGTTCGTCGACGATGAAGCGGCCGGACGGCAGTTTGCCGGTCTTCCGGTGCTCGGACGGCTGGACGAGATTGGAGACCTTGCCGCCCGATATCCCGGGCTGGAAGCGGCAATCGCGATGCCGGATGCGCCGGTCGAGATGCAGGAGCGGATCGTGCGGCAATGCGAGGAGAGCAGGGTGAGATGGTGGATGGTGCCGTGGGTGCTGAGAACTCCGGGCGCAGGGCTCCAGGTGGAAATCCTGGGAATGGTGCCGCTGATCGGTCCGCGCGGCTCCAATCTTGACGGACTCAACTTCGCGATCAAACGCGCATTCGACCTGGCGGTCTCATGCTTTTTGCTTGTGGTGCTCGCTCCGGTGATGGGACTCACCGCATTGGCAATCCGCATATTCGATGGGAGTCCGATTCTTTTCAAACAGGTGCGGGTCGGAATTCACGGGCGGCACTTCCGGATGCTGAAGTTTCGAACGATGCGCGCGGCGTCCGGCGACAGCCCTCATCGCGACTACGTCAGGCAGTGGATACGCAAGGACGCGGCGGCATCCTCGCGCAATGGCGCCGCGTTGTACAAGCTCGCGGCGGACGACCGGATCACGCCGCTCGGGCGAATCCTCAGGCGCTTCAGCCTCGACGAGCTTCCGCAGATTTTCAACGTGATCCGGGGAGACATGAGCCTCATAGGTCCGCGCCCCGCCCTGCCCTATGAAACCGAACTCTACGAGTCGCGGCATCATCGCCGACTCGAAGTGGTGCCCGGGATCACCGGCCTGTGGCAAATCAGCGGAAGAAACCATTTGTCATTCGAGGAGATGGTCCGGCTGGACGTGCAGTACATGGAGAACTGGTCGTTCATGTCGGATTTGCGGATTCTGGCGCGCACCCTGCCCGTATTGCTCAAAGGAGACGGCGTGTGACGCGGGACGGAGCTGCCGGTTCGAAGCCGGACGCGCATTCCGATTCCGCGCCCCGGGGCGGTCTTTGGAACGCGTTTGCGCGAAGCGTCCGCGACAACCTTATCGCGGAAGTCGCGGTGCAGGCGCTTCGGTTCGGCGGGATGGTGATATTGGCGCGCGCGCTGCGCCCCGGAGACTTCGGCCTGTTCAGGGTGCTGGTCGTGGTTTCGGCATTCGCGATGCTGGTGAACGAATCGGGTATCCCCGATGCGCTCATCCAGAGGAAAACGATCACGCCCGCCCACGAATCGACGGCCTGGTGGCTGAGTCTCGCGCTCGCGATGGTTTCGGCGGCGGGACTATACGCGGCCGCGCCGCTTGCCGCGCGGGCCATGGCGATGCCTGAGCTGGCGGCTGGAATCCGGCTGTTGTGCATTCCGATCCTGCTCGAAGGGACTGCGGTCACGGCGAATGCCCGGCTGCGGCGCGCGCTGCGGTTCGGCGCGCTAGCGGTCGCCGACGTGATTGGAGAAGCGGCCTTTCTGATGGTGGCGCTTGCGATGCTGTGGGCCGGCTATCCGCGGCTGAGTCTCGCGTCGGCGCTCGGAGCGCGATTCGTTTTCCATGCGGCCTCCGTATGGGCGGTTGATCCGTATCTTCCGCGCGTGCTTCCGCGACTGTCCGCCGCTCGCGATTTCACGCGTTTCTCATCGAGCGTGCTCGGGGGCAGACTGATCGTCCTGTTCTCCTCGAACGCCGATTTCCTGCTGGTGGGCAGATTGCTGGGCAGTTCCGCTCTGGGCTTCTACTCGATGGCGTGGGACCTGCTCCGGTTCATTCCGGATCGGCTAAGCCGCGTCGCCGGACGCGTGACACTGCCAGCCTTCTGCCGCTTGCAGGATGATGATCAACGGCTCGCTAAGGCCTATCGCGACTTCTTCTCTTATCTTTGCCGATTCGTCATCCCGATCGTCGCGTGCGCGTCGATTGCGGCTCCGGAGCTGATCGGGTTCATCTACGGTCCGAAATGGGTCCCCGCGGCCACGCAGATGCGGCTTCTCGCGCCGGGCCTTATCCTATTGGGCCTTCGGGTCGGAATCGGCTCGATCTACTACACGAAGGACCATCCATCGTTTGATATCTACCTGCACACCGCCCGATTGATCCTCATTGTCGCGACGGTCACCGCCGCCTCGGCCGGCGGGCTGAGCACGGTAAGCATCGGCATGAGCGTCGTGGAGGGAGTCGTTTCGGTGGCGGGGCAATGGATGGCATGCGCGCTCGTCGGATTGAGCATCGCCAGCTTGTGCGCGGATGCGCTTCCAGCCCTCACATTGACGGCGATGTGCGGGGCGGCGACGATGGCGGGGCGGAGTATCGGCAAACTGTTTGGCGCGAACGATCCGGCCCTGATCGCTTTGATCGCGCTTCCTCCGGCAGTTGTCTTCATCTGGCGCGAAGCAGGGGATTTGGGCGCGATGGTTTCGCGCGCATTCGGATCGCAACCGGCTTCGATCGATCTTACCGAGGAACGAGCATGACCGCACTCTCCGCGCTTGTCGCAGATCCGGGACCGCTCGAGGGCGAAACGGTGCTCCGGTTCACTCCATTTGGCCGGTGCGCCGAGGGATGGGACGCGTTCACCCGGCATCTGCCCGCCGCGACGATCTACCATCGGCGCCCCTGGCTGGAAGTCCTCGGCGCAAACTACGGAATCGAGCTGTGGACCGCGACCCTCGATTGCCGGGACGAAATCGCGGCCGGATGCTTGTTCGCCCGATCGCCACGGCCCTTCTCGAGACGTCTGGTTTCGCTTCCGGATTCCGAGATCGGAGGACCTCTGGCACGATTGCCAGGTGCCGAGGATGTGCTGATCGCGGCCCTCCTCAGAACACCCCACGCGGAGCATGGCCTCGAGGTCCGTGGTCTCGACGCGCCACCGCCGTGGGAAACGGTCAGGGTATTCGCGCGATGGACTATCGACATGGACCGCCGAGCGGGAGATGTGTTCCGCTCGCTCGACCGGGACGTCAGGAGGAACGTTCGCCACGCCCGGGAGTCCGGGATCACGGTGGTGCAAGGCGACACGATCGATTTTGTGCGGCGTTTTCATGTCCTGCACGTGGACACGCGCAGGCGGCTCGGCCTTCCTCCCCGACCTTTCGCCCATCTCCGCAACCTCCACCGGATCTTTCACCTCCACGACGCTATCGAGGTTCGCATCGCAACCCATCGGGGCAAGGATCTGGCGGCGCTGCTGATGCTGCGCGACGGAGACGCCGTGTACGCGAAGATGAACGCGCGGTGTTCGGATTGCCCTTCGGGCGCCAATCATCTCCTGTTCGCGGACGCGCTGGATGAATACGCGGGACGGGTGCGGACGCTGGACCTGGGGCGGGTTGACGTACGAAACCGCGGCCTGGTCGAGTTCAAGCACCGCCTGGGCGCGGTATCGACACCGCTTCCGTATGCGTACTTTCCCCGCGCGCCTCGAAATGTGAGTTCCGAATCGCTAAGCGGAAGCGCCCGCGCGATTTCGCGCGTGTGGCGCCACCTCCCGCTGTGGACCACTCGAACGCTCGGCAGAATTATCTACGGACTGCTGGTATGATCCGCTACCTCGCCATAACACCGGCCAAGGACGAGGAGAGATTCCTGCCCGGTTTGGTCGCTTCGATGACGTCGCAGAGCATCAGGCCGGAGCGTTGGATCCTGATCGATGACGGCTCGACCGATGCCACTCCCTCAATCGTCGACGAGGCCGCGGCAAAGCACGCCTGGATCGAGGCACACCATCTTCCGGTGAAACGGCGCGAGGAAGGCGGCGAGTCCGTGGTGATGCGGTTTCTGCCCGCGGAAGCATGGGGGAGATACGACTATATCCTGCGCCTTGATGCGGACCTGTCGTTCGGTCCCGAGATGGTGGAGCAGTTGATGGTTGAGTTCGGGCGCGACTCTCTGCTCGGAATTGCGGGGCCGGTCCTGCTCGAGCCGCGGGGATCCGACTGGAAGGAGATAAGAGTGCCGCGCTTTCATACCCGCGGAGCGGCGAAGCTCTACTCGCGCGATTGCTTCGCGGCGATCGGCGGCCTGGACAACGGGCTCGGATGGGACACGATCGATGAAGTGCATGCGATGATGCGGGGATTTCGCACCCGCCACTTCCGCCACATCCGCGCCTTTCACCATCGCCCCCAGGGCTGCGCATCAGGCGCATGGCGCGGGCGGCTGGTTGCGGGACGCGCCGCGTATCGGATCGGCTACTCGATGCTGTACCTGATGGCGCGCGCGGCATGGACCGCGACGCGCAGCCCGTTCATCGTCGGGAGCGCGCTGATGATCCTGGGCTACGTCCAGGAATGCCTCACCTCGCCCATCAGGCCGGCGCGGGAGCGGATTCGGTTCGTGCGCCGCCAGCAGCTTCGGCGGCTTTTCATGATGGAGTCGCAATGGCGCTGAATGCCGGAACAATTGCTGAAGGCAAACTTCAGATGGAAGTTGATGCACCGGTTGAGACCGGATTGTCCAACGATCCGCTCAGCTTCTGGAAGCTGCCGGTGGAGCTGTCGGCTCCGCTTGCCGCATCCTCGGCCGCGTCTGAGCGGGTAATACGCCACTATCTGTTCGAGGAATACCTGGAGGAACGGGAGCGGCGGCCCTCGCCCAAGCTCTTCCTTTACTATCGAATCAAGGGTTTCATCCCGGTCGGCCTGCGCCATCGAATCAACGCGCTCGCGATCCGGGCGCGCCGGCAACTCAATTTTCCCCACTGGCCGTGCGAAACGGCGCTGCTCGACTTCTGGAGAGAATGGCTGCGCGAAGGCCTCCGAACCCTCGGAATCGAGGACGCGCATCATATCGGCTTCTGGCCCGACGGAAACCGCTGCGCGATCGTGCTTACCCATGACATCGAAAGCCCGATGGGGCTCGAGCGGATCCGCCGAATGACGGATCTGGAGGAGAGATACGGCTTCAGGTCGGCGCTGAATTTCCCGCTCAACCAGTATCGAATCAACTGGCTTAGGCTGGACGATCTGAAGCGGCGGGGTTTCGAGTTCGGGGCTCATGGCCTCGCCCATGACGGGCGCCTGTTCCGCAGTCATCAGGATTTTCGGCAACTGGCTCCGGTGCTGGAGCGATTCGCGCGCGAGCAGGACTTCCGGGGATTCAGATCTCCGTCCACCCTGCGCCGGGCCGACTGGATCGCGGAACTCAGTTTCGACTTCGACAGCAGCTTTTCCGATACCGATCCCTACGAGCCGCAGCCGGGCGGATGTTGCAGCGTGTTTCCGTTCTTCCTGGGAAACCTGGTTGAGCTTCCCTACACCGTCCCCCAGGACCATACGCTGATTCATCTTCTGCGCCGCGAACCGCTGCCGGTCTGGACCGCCAAGGTACGCTGGATCGCCTCGCTCGGCGGAATGATCCTCACCCTCACCCATCCGGACTACTCGGGCGAAGAGCCGCATCTGTCGGCATATGAGGAGCTGCTCAAGCGCCTTTCGGACATCGAAGGCGGATGGCGCGCGCTTCCCTCGGAGGTCGCGACATGGTGGCGCGAGCGGGCGAGGATGCGGCTTTCGATCAAGGACTCCACTCCCGTTGTCGAGGGACCGGGCAGCCAACGGGCGGTGATTAGACGGCTCAGCGAGGAGCCGATGGCCGTTTGAGGAGCGAATCCGTTGCGAGCGCTGATAATCGCCTATACCCAGTACCGTCACGACGGGCGCGTCAAGCGGCACGCCGAGGCCCTCGCTCAACGGGGCGATCACGTGGACGTGATATGCCTCGATCCGGCGGGAAGTCTCAACGGCGTAAACATCCTCGGCCTCGGAATTCCGCGCTATCGCGGCGCGAGCCGGCGCAGCTACATCAGCAACTACGTTCGCTTCTTCGTGCGGGCGACCGCGCTCGCGGCGAGGATGAGCGTTCGCTGCAGGTACGACCTGGTGATCGCGTGCACGATGCCCGATGCGGTGGTGCTGTGCACCCTGCCCCTGCGATTGACCGGCACCAAGGTGATTCTCGACGTGCATGACACGATGCCGGAGCTGTACCGGGACAAGTTCGGAGGGCGCAGAGGAGCGCTGGGAGCGAGACTTCTCATGCTCGAAGAGCGACTCAGCGCGGCCTTCGCGGACAGGATCCTGGCGGTCCACGAACCCCATCGCCGGCGCCTGGTGCGATCGGGAATTGAGCCGCGCAAGATCCATGTGGTGATGAACTCGCCGGATTCGCGGATCTTCAATGAGCGCGCGCTCGGCTCGCGCCGCGATCCGCATTTCACGATCATCTGCCACGGCACGCTGACCAGGAGGCTCGGGCTCGACGTCGCGATCAAGGCGGTCGCGTTGCTCCGGGACAAGATCCCGCCGCTTCGGCTGAAGATTGTCGGCGACGGCGATTATCGATCCGAGGCGATCGCGATTGCGACGGCGCTGGGCCTTTCCGATCGCGTGAGCTTTATGGATCCGGTGCCGATCGAACAATTGCCCCAGGTGCTGGCGGAAGCCTCAGTGGGGCTGGTTCCGAACCGCGCGAGCAGCGCCACGCACCTGATGCTTCCGGTCAAGCTTCTCGAATATGCCACGCTCGGCATCCCTTCGATCGCGCCGCGGCTGCAGACGATCGAGCGCTACTTCGACGGCGATTGCTTGCGGTATTTCGAGCCCGACAACGAAACGAGCCTGGCGCAGGCGATCTCGGACCTCTATCACGATCCCGAATTGCGCCGTTCGATGGCGGTCAAATGCCGGAGCGTCGCTTGCCGCGTGAGCTGGGAGACGCAGCGGGTCGTGCTGCTCAATGCGGTCGATTCACTGATTTCCGGGAGGAGCCCGGAAGCCCGCATTCGCGATGAAGCGGAGGCGTTGACGCGCCGCGGGATCGAGGAAAGCAGCCATTCACTGGAATGAGTCAGGAGACGTAACGATGACGAACGGACCGAACAAACATCCTCGTGACGAACGCAGCACCCTGGTGGTCGGCATCGGCGAAGTCGGCGGCGCGCTGGCCGACGCACTCGAACGCAGCCGCAACGTTCTGCGCCATGATCTTGAAAGAATCGACTTCGACTGCGCAATCGGCGTGATGCACGTGTGCATTCCCTTCGCTTCGCCATCGCAGTTCGAAGACGCGGTTCTGGGATACGTCGACCGATTCAAGCCGGAGCTAACGATAATCAACAGCACCGTGATCCCCGGGACCACGCGCGCGATCGGCGCCAAAAGCGGACGGCGCGTCGCCTACA
>Ga0070741_10004035_pt1 | contig 34980 bp, 34 predicted proteins | sample Coa_R1_4_FD_66440 | JGI IMG/M metagenome (GOLD analysis project Ga0070741, IMG submission 66440) | Surface soil microbial communities from Centralia Pennsylvania, which are recovering from an underground coalmine fire - Coalmine... | ecosystem: Environmental > Terrestrial > Soil > Unclassified ... | reverse complement strand
TCTGCAAAAGCAACCTGATGGAAGCTCAGAACTTGGTTCGCGAAACGCGGAAGGGAATCATGACCAACGCTTCAATCGCGACCGGATTTCCATCCCGCGTTGCCGGACGGAAACGCCAGCGCGCCAGGGCAGTTCGCGCGTACTCATCCAGTCGTTCATCGATACTGCTCAACACTTTTACGTCGCCCACGCTACCGTCGCTGTGAATGACGGCATAGAGCGTCACCGTTCCCTGCACGTTTTGCCGCATGAGTTCAATCGGGTAAGCCGGATCCACCTTTTGCGTCGCGACCGGCGCCACCAGGTCGCCCGCTTGCTTCGTTTCCTTCAATTCCGCAAAGCGTATGATCCAGCTCCCGCCGCTTGAGTTAAGGTTGGGCATGTTGGCGGTCATCGAGTAGAAGCGTTTCACCCCAAAAACCTTGCGCTCGACTTCGCTGGCCCGCGCAGGATCCACAGGGGCTGCGCCATGCGTTTCAGGAACGCTGACCCGCGGCGGCGGGGTCAACGTCGCAAGCAGGTTGAAAGCAACGGTGTTATTCGAGGATGCATTCCCAGACTCGCCTGCCATCGCCGCATTTGCGGATGACGGCCCCGCGCCGACGTGAATGCCCGGCGGAACTCCCGCAATCGGCGCGTTACCGTTGCCCTCTCCTCGGCCATGGCCCGTGCCCGCCCCGGCGGCCGCCGCGCCGGCGCTTGCCGAAACCGACGGTGTACCCGCAGCGCCCGGCTTACCCTCGGGTATAGCGGAAAAGCTCCCGCGGCGATTCCCCTGCGCTATCTGGATCGGACCCTTTACGTCTGCAGGATGAATGCTGAGTGCAATGACTCGTCCGCTCGATGTTGCCGTGGCAGTCCCGCCCAACGACGGTGGGGGTGGCACTACCTGCGCTCCCAACGATTCCGTACCGTGTAAACGCCAAGCCCCGCGTTGACTCGCCGCCGAAAGATCTGGCGTCGGGGCAACCACCGTCCCTTGGTCAAATCCTACCCCGCTGGCTCCGCGTCGTGAGCCCGATACTGCCCGGGCCGACAACGGCACCTCCGGCGTGGGAGCCACAACTGTTCCGTAGCTCAAAGCACCGCCGCCGTATCCGCTGATCGCGCGTTGTTCCGACATCGGTAGTTGTGGAGCGGGGGCAACCACCGGACTATGCCCGATCGTGATATCCGCGATTCTGCGGCTGGTTGTGTTGAAAAGATTCGGGGCCGGGGCGACTACCTCCGTCCGCAATTCTGCCAACCCCGGAGTTCGTCCCGCTCCGCCAATCGCCGGTGCGGGTGCAACTGCCCCAGCCTGCATAACTGGTACACGGCGCTCGGAAGTTCGCCCTACGTCCGGTGTAGGAGCAATCACCTCGGACGCCATGCCGGGCAATTCGCGCTGCAACGTCGGTTTCACGTCGGGTGCAGGGGGCACGGCAGTCGTCGGTAAGGTCGGCATCGTCAAATCCCCGGCGGGGCGCGCCGTGGCTGCCATGGGTACCGGCAAATTCGTCGGGCTCCAGGCCACAATGTTTGGAAGCGCAACCTCGTGATCCAGTTTCACCTGCGGCGGCGTGATCACAGTCTGCTTGTGATTATCGGCCTCTGGAGGCACGGACAGAATCGGTTGCTTCGCGTATTCCGGATCCCCGCTCTGCGCCTTTGCCGGATGCGTGCCCGAATCGATGGGTGGCAGGTACTCCGAAACCGGGTAGTAGATCACCTCCGAAGCGTCAAATGGAATCCGCGCCCGAGCTTCAATGGGATGGGGCCAGATCTGAATCAGCCACAACACAACTGCTAGTGCCGTCACATGCCCGATGCCCGATTCAAAGATCCGCCGCCACGGCAGTTTCTGCGAAACGAAAACGTCAGGCCAGAAATCGGCCGCCTCGACGTTGAAGCGCTCCCGGCGGCCTGCCCGAATCGACTCCGCCAGGTTTCCGGCAAACACCTTTCCCCAGGGTTCCAGCTCAATCAGCAGACGCGGTGGTGAAACCGGGTGAGCAGGCGGGGTTACTACAGATTTACCGAACCCAAGGCCGTTTGTCATGAAAACCAACGCGAGCGGGACAAAGTAGTTCATTATAACTTTCGTCGGGCAAAGCTCCCACCTCCTTCTCTCGGGCCGATTCTCGGCAGGAGTAGAATCCGGGCTGTTCTTCAAGGTCCCGCTGAAGCGTGTACATGGATGAAAATCAGGACTTTGCCTCAGAATGGCAACAAGGCAAAGGCAGCGCTTCCGGTAAGATGACCTTGACCCGCATCCAACATCAGTGAGGCTGGAGTCCCCGGTGAATAAATTGGTCATTTCGCTTCGCGCAGTTTTCATGTTCGCCACGCTCGCTGCTCTTGCATTCGCACAACAGCCGGGCTCTGCTCCCGCGCCGCCAAACCCCTCATCTGCCGATTACTCCGGGATGTACAGTTTTCTGCAGGACGGCGAATTTGTGCAGGTCACCGTTGAAGACCAGGGACGCCTCACCGGTTTCGTCTCCCGCTACGGCGATCTGGAGAGCGATCGCGGTGCCTTCCTCGATCACTTTTTCAAGAACGGCAAACTCGACGGCAATCGACTCGCCTTCACCACCGAGACGGTTCACGGGGTCTGGTTTGATTTCAAAGGCGTGCTGGAGCGGGGGGCCGGCAAGAATCCCGGCGATGAGAACTACTACGTGATTCGCGGAAGCTTGACGCAGTACACCATCAGCAACGATAAAACTTCGACTCGTACCCGCGAGGTCGCCTTCAAATCATTTCCCCGCGACATGGTACCGGCGCCGCGTAAGCACGACTGAGCAAACCTGCGCTTTTCTCCAGCTTGGATGCTTTTTAATGATGCCTTGTTTTGTCGCGAATGGGACCGGATTACTTCGTCCGGAAGGGGCCGAATTAGGCTAACTTCGCCCCTCCCGAGGTTCTCCTGGCTTCGGCTAGCTTCTTCTCCAGCCAGTCGCTATGCCCGGTTTCGAATTCGACGAATTCCGAGTACAGAGCCCGAAGTTCGGCATCCTGGGTGATCTCTGCTAACTTGGCGTAAAAACGGGTTGCGCTCTGCTCCGCTCCCGCCGCTACTTGCAGCGCCATTTCGCGCGGCGTCCGCCCGACTTTCAGTTTGGCGAAGGTAAAGATCTCGCCATTTTCCAGCCGTGGCAATTCGATGATGTCGGTAATGTCCTCTTCGGTCACCGAACAAGGACGCGTCCCGTAGCGGTCGAAGTAGCGCTTTTGCAGCAGGGTGCCGTGTCTGCGTTCTTCGTTCGCCATGTCCCAGAACGCTGCCGCAATCTCCAGCGACTCAGGATCGCGGAATTCGGCGAACATCTCCGCGAACTGATGATAAATATCGGCATTCCGCTCTTCGATGAAGATGGCCACGTGCAAGGCTTCCTGCACGCTCAGTTGGGCGAAGTCGCGCTTCATGGAGAGCTCCGGGCGCATTCGACGGCGCTTCTCCAGCATAGCGTTTTCACGAAAACTTGGGTATAGGAATCGCGCTACCGCGGCGGGCAGCAGCCCGCTTGGTTCCGATTTGGATCAATGTGCAGATGAATACGCGGCCCGGCCGATCGCGCCATTCTCCACATCGCCTGCGGCGGATGCATCGCGCCGCACCAGGGTCACGATGCCGTTTTCCACTACCACTTTCAGGCTCATACTGCACCGCCCGCACAGCCAATAGTGCTCTACCGTTTGCCGCGAAGCATTCTCGCCTGCCTGTTCTGCTGTTGCTGTGAGGACATGAAACACCTGACCATCCCGCATGTAACGGAACGGCGCCTCACAATGAGGATTAAGACACTTCGAGAGCACAAAGGCCTCCAGATTAGATCTCAGCCACTGACACCTGGCGCCGGCCAGTCTGGGAGGAGCCGGCGTTTTCAATACCCGGTTCACTTACCTGGACAACAGCCTGCGCCTAGTCCGCTACCGCCTTTTGCGCGGCCCGTTCCGCTTCCAAACGCTTAATGGTTGACCGCAGCCAGTTGCGCACCGCGTCTTCAAGTTCCACCTGGTTGTACTGCCGCTCCATGCTGTCGACGGTCTCCCCTTCCTTGTTTAAGGGAATGAAGTGACAGGGAACGTCCTGCTCCAGGGAATGTACCGGGACCAGGTCGGTCAGGACGCATTCGCTGCACGGGTGCGGACGATCCGGCTCGTTGAAATTAAGGCAGCTCAACGAATCTCGGAAAATTGCCGTCGGCTTCCACGGAGTACGCACCGAGCGCCCATATCCGCCCTGTTCGAGAAAGCTCAATTCGAACTTCAGCACCTCCAGCAAGTCGCGCTTATCTTCCGACATGTCGCACCTCCCGTGCCTATTCCGCGCAACGGGTAGTACTCCCCGCCCGAGAACAGGACCATTCTGGGACCCTGCCGTACCTCCATGCTGTGACATCGCGCACTGCCCTCGGTGACATCGATCACGATCCACTCGCGGCATCGGCAAAATCGGCCTTCTTGCGTCGCCGCCACCCACGGCTTTTTAGCTGTTTTGTGACCTGCCTCACAGCCCAGCGTCGGGTACCGGAATTAGCTTCGAGACAGAACAGGAGAGAGCCATGCTGAGCACTTATTCCTACCACGTGACCACCCACTGGACCATGCACAAGCGCGGCATCGTCGAAGCCGAATCCATCCCGCGCACCATCAATTTCGCAGCCCCTCCTGAGTTCGGCGGAGAGCCCGGCCTGTGGACCCCGGAACATCTCCTCCTGGCGTCCGTTTCCACCTGCTTCGTCTCCACTTTTCGAGCTGTGGCCGAAGCCTCCAAGCTGGCTTTTTTCGGGGCCGAAGTCGAGGTCGACGGCAAAATCGAAAAACTCGAGGGCGGGTTCCGCTTTACCAAGATCGTGCTCAAGCCCAGGGTGACGATTCACGAGGAGAAAGATCGCGAACGCACGGGACGCCTGCTTGAGAAATCCGAGCGCGCATGCCTGGTTTCACGCTCGTTGAATTGCACCATCGTTCTCGAGCCCACGATCCTCGTCGAGGCGCCTGTTGGCGTCTGACCTGCGGCTCTGACCATTGACGGCTCAGTCGAGTTCAAGTTATCTCTAACAGGGGTTGTCGCTTCCGTCGGCGCGATAGCTCATCATCTAGAGCTGCTTCTCGACTGCCTTGCATGCGTTTGAAAAATAAGACCGCGCTCATCACCGGAGGCACTTCGGGCATCGGCGAAGCCACGGCGATTCTCTTTGCCGGAGAAGGCGCCAAGGTCGCCATCACCGGACGCAATCAGGCGCACGGAGAGTCCGTCATCGCCGCCATCCGTCAGGCCGGCGCAGACGCAATCTTCCTTCGCTCCGATGTGACCAAGGCCGAAGACTGCCGTAGCGCCATCGACGAAACTATCCGAGCCTTCGGCCGTCTCGACATCCTCTTCAACAACGCCGGGGTTTTCTACGCCCACACTGCGCTCGATTGTTCAGAGGAAGAATGGGACGCGCAGATTGACATCAATCTCAAAGGCACATTCCTCATGTCGAAATACGCGCTGCCCGGCATGATTGCGCAGCGCAGCGGCGTTATCATTAACAACAGCTCCGGGTGGGGGCTGGTCGGCGGCGATAAGGCTGTCGCCTACTGTGCCTCCAAAGGCGGCGTGGTCCTCATGACCAAGGCCATGGCCATTGATCATGGACCGCAGGGCATTCGTGTCAATTGCATCTGCCCGGGAGACGTCGAGACCCCAATGCTTCCCGAAGATGCACGCCTGCGCGGACTTGATTGGAATACATACATCGCCGGATGTGCCAACCGTCCTCTGGGACGCGTCGGTACCGCCGAGGAAATCGCCAAGGCCGTGCTCTTCCTGGCTAGCGATGATTCCTCCTTCATGACCGGCGCAGCCTTAGTCGTGGATGGCGGTGGCACGGCGGACTGAGTCGTTGACGAATTCATCCGCCACTGGCTCGCTCTCCCCCTCGCATCGCTTTGCAGTCTTCATTGGCCGGCTAGCTTTTTTGCTACAGTAGAGAGCGGTTCATGCGTACTGCTCAGTGCCGATCTCTACCTCAATTCGTAACCGCACTCGTTCTCATGAATGGTTTGACAGTGCGCAGAGATTTCTCGTCGAGGGTGTGAACTCGCCTTCCCGAGGCGCCGCCGTTTATGAGCACGGCCCCATCGTTCTCGAGCGCGGCCAGGGCTCGCACGTCTGGGACGCCGATGGCAACCAGTACATCGATTTCATGATGTCGTTCGGCGCGCTCATTCAGGGCCATGCCCATCCTAAGATCGCGGAAGCTGTCACCCAGGCCATTGCTACCGGTTCTCATTTCGCCGCCGCCACGCCCGCGGAACTGGATGCCGCGGAACGCTTCTGCCGCTGCGTGCCCTCCGCAGAAGTGGTTCGTTTCGCGAATACCGGCAGCGAAGCCACCATGCTCGCCCTGCGCCTGGCGCGCGCCCATACCGGCCGCACTAAGTTCCTGAAATTCGAAGGCCACTATCACGGCTGGTACGATCCGTATCTCCTCAACAGCCATACCCATCCTCCCGAGCAGCTGGGACCGCCGGAACTTCCTTCGCGCATCCCGGATTCAGCAGGAATTCCTGCCGGCACCTTTGACGACGTCATACTTGCGCCCTGGAACGATGAGCCCACTCTCGAGCGCATCATGCGCCAGCATGGCAGGGAACTGGCCGCCGTGATCACCGAACCCATCATGGCGAACATGGGCTGCATTCCCCCGCGTCAGGGCTATCTGCACGCGATTCGTAAGCTCACGCGCGAAAACGGGGTCCTCTTCATTCTCGACGAAGTCGTCACCGGCTTTCGCTACGCTCTCGGAGGTTGCCAGGAATATTACGGTGTTCATCCCGATATCAGCACCTTCGGCAAGGCTCTCGGCGCCGGTTTCCCGGTCGGTGCTGTCGCCGGACCGCGCGCCATTCTCGACCGCATGCGGTGGGGCAGCGGCATGGTTTTGCACTACGGCACCTTCAACGGCCACCGCCTCACCATGAAGGTGGTCGCCGCGAATCTGGATCTGCTCTCCTCGGACGGTGTGTACGCGCGCTTGCATGCCATTGGCGATGCAGCGATCTCCGGACTCCGCGATATATTCCGCCGCCGCAAGATCGAAGCCCTCGTGCAGGGCTTTGGCCCCATGTTCCAGATCTACTTCACCGGTCGCGACGCCATTCACGATTACCGTGATTACTCCCGCTACGTCGATTCGCAACGGTACTCCCGCTTCGTACACGGTTTGCTCGAAGCCGGCATTTATATGACCCCGTCCAACGGCCTGCACTGGATCATCTCCACTGCGCACACCGAGAAGGATGTAGAGGTCCTGCTGCAAACTGCCGATCAGGTGTGCTCGCGCCTCGCATGAAAGCGACTGTATTCCTCGGAGGAGGGCGGATCACGACCGCCTTGTTAGCGGGCCTTCGCCTTGCCGGTTACGACAAGCCCATCGTCGTGCACGATCGCAACCCCGGTAAGCTGCGCCAGCTGCGCCGCCAGTATCGCGTGGTTACCGAACTCAATCTTCCTCGCGCCGTCGCGCAAGCCGGCGTCTTGATCCTCGCCGTGCGCCCGGATTCCGTGAGCGATGTCCTCTTGGACCTCCGCGACAAAATCAAGGTCCTCGTCGTCGGTGTGAGTCTCGCCGCGGGTATTCCGCTCGCGCAGCTGCGAAAGAAATTGCCCATAAGCTGGGTGCGCGCCATGCCAAGCCCGGTCTGCCGTTCCGGTCGCGGCCTCACCGCGCTCACCTTTGCCAACGATTACCCCGCTGCCTCACGAAAACAGGTTCGCGAATTCTTCCGAAGGGTGGGCGCAGTCCTGGAAATCCCCGAGTCCCGCTTCGACGCTTTCACCGTGACCTATTCTTCCAGTCACGGCTATCATGCGCTGGCTACGCTATCCTCAGCCGCGCAGAAGCTCGGACTCGACCGCAAAACCGCACTGGCGGCCGCAGCCCACGCATTGGCGGACGGCATTTTGTCATGGAGAGAAGGCGGCCTATCCCTTGAAGAGCTCCTGCAGGAAGCCGTTACGCCCGGCGGTATTGCCGCTGCCGTGACGTCCACTATGGATCGCCGGAATTATAGGCAGGCCGTTGAAGCCGGTTTGCGTGCTGGCCTGGCTCGCGCCCGCGCGAATGCGCGCAGGTAACAAAAACACTTTCACCGCGCTGCCCCGGACCGAACTCTGCCCCCGAACAGCCTTTTCGTCAGGCGTCCGAAACGAACTAATCGATACAAAGGAAACATCGCGGTCGGCAGCTTGAGAGCCGACCATTCGCCGCTGCCAGGTGTGCATGCTAGTCGCAGCACAAATCTTGTCTTGTCTCGCGTTCGCTCACGTGCATCGATCATCAATCGGAAATAAGCAAGCGACTCTATGTCCATGTCGACTGAGCTTGCCATCGCGGCCATTCTCTCTTTCGCGATCTCCTCCGTGTTCCCGTCGCGTTCCGTCAGCCGCGCAAGTTCCTCCGGCAGGTTGACACCCAGCAACTCCCGCGCCAGCCTCGATGTAATCCCCACCATGCGCTCGATCCCCAGTTCACGCGCGCGTGCGCACACACCCGAGTAGTCAATACCGGGTCTTGTCATGAGCATTGCAATGTCGCACACCCAATTCAGCCTCTCCCAACCGTGTTTTGCAGCGTGCACACACAAAACTAGGAACAGGTCCGCCGGATGTAGCGTCCGCACCTTGCTGCCGGAAACTTCCGTGTACTCACATCGCTGCAGCAGCCCTTCCACGTTCATCTCGATGGCGTAGAAGCGCGGCGCAGTTCTCCACTGCAACTCCAGCAGGTTTCTTCCCAGCGGACCATCGAATGCGCGTTCGTAGCCTGATCGGAGATGCGCCCGCCCCTCAGCTTCGCTCATTCGAAGCGAGGGCGTATAACCGATTTCCAGCACTGCCGCCTGGGCAGTCGGTAAATCCTGTGGCCGCACCAAAATGTCCAGGTCCGAAAATTGCCGCAGCGCCAGGTCGCCATAAAGTTCCTGCGCCAGCACCGCTCCCTTATACGGAACCGCGCATACTCCGCTCGCGCTAAGGCAGTCCATCACCCGGATCAATTCGGCGCTCAACCGCAGATTCTTGTGCCAGTTCTGCACATAGTTCAACTGCAGGCGCGCGAAAACTTCCACCGGTACATATTGCTTGTGAGACGCGAGCGCGTGGTACACAAGCGGCGTCACGTTATGCCGCTCCGCCATCTGCGCTAAAGCCTCCCAATCGATCTCTGGAATGCCAAGCTCTCGATCACCGGTCGCGACCGTCATCGCGCAACAGTTCAGCAGGAAGGGAAATTCAGGAGAGAAATTCGCATCGCATCGGAAGTGCGCGGCTCTTCGCTCGAGCATCGGCAGCTCGGTCGCACTCCGGCTTGTTTCGATTTCAATCAGAAGCTCTCGCCGCCGGAACCCAATCCACCAACAATTGCCTGCTCTGATCGCCACTATAATACAGAGACTTCATCCGGCATCGTGACTGCGCGCATACCCGCGGCGGCGTCAACTATGGACAGCGTGGTCCTCCAGTCCGTCACAAAAGTCTTCCATCACCCCCCCGCGTTCTTTAACTGGTTGGGAAGCGAACACGCCAGCTCGACATACGCATTGCAGGATCTGAGTCTTAATATCGCCGCCGGGGAAGTAGTCGCCCTCCTCGGTCCCAACGCCAGCGGCAAAACCACCGCGTTGAAGTTGATCTCCACCATGCTGCTGCCCGACAGTGGCCGCGTTACCGTCAAAGGCAGCGACACAAGCAAGGATCCGCGTCGGGTGCGCAGCCAGGTCGGCTTCGCGGTCGCGTCCGAGCGCTCGTTTTTTCCCCGGCTCACTGCTCGTGAAAATCTCGATTTCTTCGCTGCCCTCGACAACCTGCCTCGCCGCGTCAGGGCCTCACGCGTAGAAACCGTTCTCAACCTGGTTGGCTTGCCGGAAAATTCTGACACGCTCGTCATGAAGTTCTCCACCGGCATGTATCAGCGTCTTGCCATTGCCCGTGCCTTGCTCAAGCAGCCCGGCGTTCTGCTGCTTGATGAGCCCACCCGCAGCCTCGATCCCGGATCCGCCGCGCATTTCTGGAATGTCATAAGAGAAATCGCTGCGCGGGGCACCAGTGTGCTGGTGGCAAGTCACAACTTCAATGAAGCAGTAGCCCTGGCCGATACCGTGGCCGTTCTCTTCCGCGGACGGCTGGCTGGGCTTCGTGCGCTCTCCGCGCGCACCACCGTTGACGACCTGCGCACGTTTTACCTTGATCTGACCGGCGATCCCGAAGAAGTTCCCGAGCTGTCCCTGCGGAGCCCGTCGTGACGCTCTCTCCCACGCTCGACAAACTGCTTGCCGTCTTGCGCCGCGACTTGCTCATCGCCATTCGTTACCGTTCCGGATTTCTCCTCGCCGCGGCCGGAAGTTGCGCAGAACTGGCAGCCTTCTACTATCTTTCGCGATCCGTCGGACCCGGCTTTCGGCCCGAAGGCGTCGAGTACTTCCCTTTTTTGCTGGTCGGCACCGGTCTCTACACTTTCCTCCTCATGGGGATCAATGCCTTCCTCAATACCATCGAGGATGGGCAGAGGAACGGCACGCTCGAGGTCCTCATGACGACCCCCACTCCTCCCGCCTTGCTGGTCGTGCTGAGCGCGATATCAGCGTTCGCCGCCAGCGGCGTAAATTTCGTTCTCTACCTCGCGGCGGGTCTGCTTTTATTCGGCGCGCGCCTGCAGGTGAATGTCTTCGGCTGTCTCGCGATTCTGGGCCTCTCGCTTTTCCTGGCGGTCTCCTTCGGATTGTTTGCGGCAGCCCTGCAATTGGCTATTCAGAAGGGCTCGGCCGTGATTTGGCTTCTCAGTTCCGGGATGTGGTTTCTTACCGGAACCATGTTCCCCGTCTCCTCGCTGCCTCGCGGTCTGCATTATTTGTCCACGGCGATTCCGATCACCCATGCGCTGAATGGAATGCGACTGGCCCTGCTGGAAAACGCGCCTTTGCCTCTTCTCGGACGCGAGATCGCCATCCTCGCTCTGTTCGTCCTGATACTGTTGCCCGCGAGCCTCTCCGTCTTTGCGCGTACACTCCGCCGTGCCCGGTTGCAGGGAACACTCTCTTTCTATTGATTCTTTCGGGGCTGGGAGCTCTGGATTTCTCGCGTCACTTCAATCCACTGGTGTACACTTCGCTCATCTCCCCGGCTAAGAGAGATCTGTACCCGGCGCGATGCCTCGTGGGGTGTTGCGAACGTATGAGTCGAAAAAAGAATTCGACAGATGAGTTGAACAACACGGGGAAAACTGTCTCGCCTGCGTCCGCCAGAAAGGCTTACCGCAAGCCGGAGTTTCGCTACGAGCAGGTCTTCGAGACGACTGCCCTCGCCTGCGGGAAGACGCCCGCCACTCCGCTCCTCTGTAAGGGACACAAAAAGAATTCCTGAATTTGTCTTTAGATTTTGCCCGAAATGACAAGCACGCGGGCTCTCAGCTCTGACCTTAAGCATGTATCGGGATGGCCGGCTTCTCAGCCTTACTGCAACCCTGCTTGCGTGAGTTTCACCGCGCAGTAGTTGTTATTCCCGCATGTAGAGGTGCCGTTCGCCGCCAGGCTGCCGAAGTAAAAGCTTTCCGCCTGGCTCGCCGTGCTGATGTTGTCAAACGCGAAGCTGGTTGTGCCGCCCCAATACGGAGAAGCTGAGGCCGTCGGGCCTGTCGTATTGCTCGTAATTCGATTGGTAATGTCCCACATTTGCACGACGTTCGCGCCGGTCGCGTCCGACTGGTTGCCGACACCGATGAACAGCCGGTCGTTCGCGCCATCGTCAAACTCCACCAGCGGTGAACATAGGCCATTAACTTCGCCGGGATTGATCTTGATGTCCGCTGCCATCACTGGAGTGGGATTGATGATGCCCGTCGCTTGGAAGTTGATCGTGTACAAGGCAGGGGCCGTATTCTTGGCCGGATCCGTGCCGCAGGAATACAAAGTCGCGGCGCTGTTGGTAGGACCGAAGTTGTAGTAGTTGTTGTCGAAGTCGCCTGAAAACAGAAAAGCGGTCGCATTCTTAAACACTGGGCCGAGATGGACGTCGGTTTTCGCCGTAAGGTTCAGGTTAACCTGTGAAACGGTGGTGAATTTTCCCGTGGTGTCGGATGTAGTGAATACATACACGTACCCATTCAAGGGATCGACCAGCGGCGGTCCACTGAAAGTCGTTTTGCTGGCAAAGGTTATAGTGCCCGCTGCGGTGAATGACGATGTTCCCACGGTATACGCGTACAAGGTCCGGCCATCGCTCACATACACTTTTTTGTGCACACTGTCATAAACCGGGCCCACCATGCCCGCCCCGGCGCCCGTGTTCACAGGTATACAAAAGTCCACTGTCGGTGTGCCCTGGAACACTCCAGTTACGTGATAGAGAATTCCGTTCGCGGCGGTCAGGAATGCTGTGTCGGTCGCAAAGTCAACGAACGCATCGGCATTTCCATTGGTATTGGAGCTCGCATTGCATCCGGATGCCGCTACGGTCGTGTAGCTCAGCGCAAAATCTTGTCCCGCGCCCGGCGCTACCGCTCCCGTGGTTGCATTCGTGCCCTGTCCTGCCACCCATCGGGTGACATGGAAGATCGCCGGCGTGGAACCCTCGATCCATGCGATCTTCGACCCGTCGATGGAGACAATCGGAGAAAGCGTCGATCCCGAGGTTCCTATCGCGTAGGCGAACAAAAAATTTGGGGCTGTTCCGCACAGTCCTGTCGGATTGGTCCCCGAATAAAGCTTGTTGAAACCGACCAGGTTCGCTTGCTTCCCTACCCCCGGTGTAGCGATCGTCGTGAAAACCACGAAATCCTTCAGGCAATCCGGCGGATTGAGAATGTTATAGCTCCATTTCGCAGGATACTCGCCGAAGGCGAAACCGCCATTGGGTCCCAGCGACACGGACCAGTCGACGTGCGAGCGCAAGCTCTTGCTCACCCCTGGCTGGTGCCGTCTGTAGGGTGGCACCGCACCGCTGATTCGCCACCTGGCGGAGTCCACTGCCGCACGCTGCTCACTGGTGTCCGCTCCGGCTTGCGTATCCGGGAGAGGCGCGATGGGAAACTTCGCTTGCATGCTTCTGTGCGTAAACCAACTCTGCAAGAACCTGGGGTCGCTGCGCACGGCCATCATGTCCTCGACCGACCCTGAGCCCGTGTAGATTACGTGGCGATGGCTCCAGTCGAGCGGCAGGCTGATCCGCGGCCCTTCATTCCGCGATTCTTGCGCGCACATCGTCAGCGCCAGCACGCCGAATATGAAAACCGTGGCCAAAATGGACCGGAGCACCCGCACATTATCGCCTATCAGCACGCTGCCTCCTATGAAAGGCGGACCTTCCCGTAATCATACGTAGACCATTAGAGGACAAAGAAGGGTACGTTGGTAACTACCGTATCGACTCAGGTACCGTGACCTGACACATGGAACACACTCTGTTGTACACTGCCCGTAATCGCTCTCACAGAACATATCCTGGGCTCGACTCGCGTATCCCTTGGGGATCGTTGTATGAATGACAACCAGCGAAACTCCGCCGACGAGAAAAGGCGAGCTGCCAATCCTGCACGCAAGCCCTATGGCAAACCGGCTTTCCGCTTCGAGCAGGTTTTCGAAACCATGGCTCTGGCGTGCGCCAAGGCTGGTTCCCAGAGCCACTGCCAGATAATTAAGAAAAGGTCCTGAGCGCTGATGCCGCAGGACTGCCCCTCCCACACGCCTAAGTCGCTGCTGGCATTGCAGGTATTAAGGGATTTTGGAGAAGTGTGCATTCGCGCGACCGGCACCAGCATGCTGCCGGCGGTGTGGCCCGGCGATCTTCTCGTAGTCCAGGCTACCCCCATCGAGCTGGTTCGACCCGGCGACCTGGTGCTTTACACGCGGCAGGAGCGCTGGTTTGTTCACCGGGTTGTGACTGCCACGAGCAGTCCGTCGGCAACCTCTTTGTCTACGCGCGGTGATGCTCTGTCTGAAGTCGATCCGCCCGTCAGCTACGATGAGATGTTAGGGAGAGTTACGGTTATCCGCCGTGCAGGACGGAGCATTGCGCCGCGGCTGAGACCGCGAGCCATCCCGCGTTGGGCTGGTTGGCTGCTCTATTATGCCGATCAGATGAACCAGCGCGTTCGCCGTCGCTTGCTCCGCGTCACCCGCCGCCACCCGGATGGTGTGCCCGCATGATGCCCGTAGCGGTTTCGCAAGCTATGGCCGGAGTCGTGATCGACATTGGTGGCGTGCCGGTTTCCATTCGCGCATCCGATTCCGCCTTTGCCGAAATGCTGCGTTCGCGCTACACCGGTTTTGTAACCGAAACCGCCCAACCTCATTTCGAGTTCACCATCGAGCTCATGGCTCCCAGCACCGCCGAGGACGACGACATTTCTGTTCGCTGGCACGATGGTCAATGGCTGCTTCAACGGGGTGATTTTCTCGCGACCTGGAATCCCGCGACCGGCAAAGGCCACGTGCGCCAGACGGCGAATCCATACTCCATCGATTGCGTTCTGCGCATCGTGCATAGCCTGGTACTCGCGCGCGAAGGCGGCTTTCTTCTGCACTCTGCCAGCGCCATCCGCAATGGGCGCGCATTTCTCTTCAGCGGTATTTCCGGAGCGGGGAAGACGACCATTTCCCGCCTGGCTCCGCCGGATGTCACCTTGTTAACCGACGAGATTTCCTACGTCCGACGTGACGCCGGCGAGTACCGCGCCTGCGGCACTCCCTTTGCCGGCGAACTGGCTCGTGTCGGCGAGAACTGTTCTGCACCATTAGCTGCACTGTTCTTTTTGGAAAAGGCACCGCACAATGTCATGCAGCGCATGTCCGGCGCTTCGGTCGCGAGTCGCTTGCTCCGGAACATTCTGTTCTTTGCCCAGGATCAGGAACTGGTGAATCGCGTCTTCCGTACGGCATGCGACTTCGTGGAACGCGTGCCGGTTTACCGTTTGTCGTTCTTCCCGGACGAGCGCGTGTGGGACCAGATACGCTGAGCGGGGGGTTCAGTGCCTGAAAAATTCATAGCCAGGAGTGCGGCCATTGCTGCGCGGAAGATCGGCGGCGAGATGATGATCATGTCCGCCGTCGATTCCACGTTTTTCACCCTCAATGAGGTCGCCACCGCCATCTGGCAGGCTGCCGACGGACGCACGCCCCTGACCGAGATCGTCCGCAATTCTGTCTGCCGCGAATTCGAGGTCGACGAAGCCACGGCTTGCCATGACGCCGAAGAATTCGTCGCCAACCTGTCCCGGCACGGCATCCTTCTGCTCTCCGATCAGCCGCTCGAGAGTCCACCGCAATCGGTGGCCGCCTCATGACCCTGCTCGAGGAGATGAATCAGAAGGCGCTCGACCGCGGCATCCCCATCGACGTCCATTTCGATATCACGTACCGCTGCAACGAGCGCTGCGTTCATTGCTATCTCGACCACGATGACCACGGAGAACTCACCACCGCCGAAATCAAAGACGTCATCCGGCAACTTGCGGACGCGCAGGTTTTCTTTCTGACCTTCAGCGGCGGAGAAGTCTTCCTGCGCCGGGACTTCCTTGAACTCGTGGAGTACGCCCGCAGCCTGCTTTTCAACGTGAAGGTGAAAACCAACGGTGTGATGATCCGGCAATCGGAGGCCGAGCGCCTGCGCGCTTTAGGAGTGGAGCAGATTCAGCTCAGCGTCTATTCCCACCGTCCCGAGGTGCACGACGCCATTACCAAGTTACCCGGTTCGCTCGAACGCACTATTAAGGCCATCCGCTTTCTGAAGTCGCACGGTCTGAAAGTCATCATGGCCAATGTGCTCATGACCGCCAATATGCGCGATCACGCCGGGGTTCAGGCCCTGGCGCGTGAACTTGGAGTGCGCTACAGCCTTGATCCCACGATCACGCCCAGAATGGATGGCGACACCTCCGTGCTCAAGTTGCGCATTCCCGGATCAGAATTGCGCGAGGTGTTTCACAACGACGCTCTGATTGGCGATGCCAAGGAGTTCTGCGCGCCCCCTCAGCCCGCGAGTGACGATGATCTGGATGGCTACCCTTGCTCAGCCGCGCACAGCGCCTGCTACATATCGCCGTATGGTGATGTTTTTCCCTGCGTGCAGTTTCCGCTGCCCAGCGGCAATGTCCGCCGGCAGAAGTTCCTGGATATTTGGCAGAATTCGCCGCAATTAAATCAGGTGCGTGCCATTCGCGCTCGTGACCTGCACGTCTGCTCGGGATGCACTCACGTCGCCGGCTGCTCCCGCTGTCCCGGGTTGGCGTATATGGAAGGCAGCATGTATGGGCCGTCCACCGCCGACTGCGAGAAATCGTTTCACCGCACCGGTATCCCATCGGCGAACATGTTGCGCCGCGGAACTGCGCTCGGCCAGCCCTTGATCCAGATCCAGCCGCTACCCGCATGAGCCAGGCCGTCTCGCTCCGCGCGCTCCATCCATAATTTCCGCTGCAAGCACAAAACGGGCAGCCGCATGTCACCCATACGACTGCCCGTCCCGGCGGGCTCCTGCCCGGTTAAACTCGCTTCAGCGTGGGGCCGATCTCAGACCGCGCTCCCACCTCTCCTCGTCAGACCCATAATCAAGGTGATGAGGAAGATCACCAGGAAGATGTAAAACAGGATTTTCGCGATGCCGGCTGCGGCGGCTGCCACTCCACCAAAGCCCAGGATCCCGGCGATAATCGCCACGATCAGGAATACCACCGCCCAATACAACATAGCTCACCTCATCTTTGAAGTTGCCAGCGAGAAGAGTTCCACCCGCTTGGTTCGAGCCCAGACTACGTCGCGGCAGCAGCTTTTACGATCCAGCCAAACCTGTAATTGCGGTTCCTAGTTTGTGTAGGCGCTCTGCTCGTCGCGATTCATATAGTTTTTATAAGTACCTGTATTCCGACCACTTACAGAAACTGGCCCTCAGGAGCACAGGAAATGGTGTCAAACTGCCAACTTACGTGTGTAGTCTCGCACTCTTTGTGTGACGCTCTGTCACGCTGCCCTTGTCGGTAGATGCACCGCCTTAGGAGAGATTTGTAGACGAAAGGTCGCACGATCCCGCGCTCCCCATGCGTACTTGTATTTCTCGCCCCCGCGCAGGAAATCCACCGCTTTTTTTCCTTCCCCGATCGCCTCTTCAATCACTGCCCCCACTAACTGCGCCCCGGGGCTGAAGTCGCGAAACTCTGGATCAAACCCTTGCAGATAGCAATACGTCACCTCGGAACTGTGAAGGGCATAGAGCACTGCGATGAGCTTGCCATCGAATCGCAACCCGTATAGCCGAAGCATGTTCTGCGCGCGCAGCTTGGGAACTACGACCCTGTGAAAGCGGCGTACATCGTTGTCGGCGAGCACCCCTTCTCCGCCGCGTTCCGACCAGCGTGCTCCGTGCAGCGCAAACAATGCCTCTAGAAACTCGTCAACATTCTCCGCCCCTGCAGTTGCCGACTCCACCGCTCCCAGCTTCTGCAGATCGCGGCGTGCTGTCTTCAGCGACCTCATCTGCTGTCGTGGCACGATGCTCTTCATGTCGCCCGTTAATTCCAACGCCGGACACACATCGTGCTGCTTGGTCGAACTCTCCCGGTCCATTCCGCTTTGAATCCGCAGCAGCGCGGAATTTTCCGGAATGTCCCCGACGTCCAGCAGGCAATCTGACTCACTCTCGAGCATGTGCGCCAGCAATGCCTCCGCAAGTTCGTGAGTACCCACTTCGCCGTCCAGCAACCAATCAATGTAGTCCGACACGGCCGTACCAATGGGGGCCAGCACCCGCGGTCGTTTGAGTTGGACATACATTGGTGCGACTCCCGCCAACCTTCCGCTCTTCCGTGCCACGTAGACCCTCAGCTCCGCCGGACGAAATGCCTCGATCCATCCCATCAGCCAATGCGGATGCTGGAATGGCGTGGCGCTCGGATCTTTCCTCCAAAGCGCTTCCCACTCGGGCGCGAGCCGGTACACGGACTCCACGTCGCGAATCTCGTGCACCTCGAATTCGTTCATGGGATCACCGCTTACGCCGCCAGTGAGGTCTGCACCGGCCGCCCTGCCGCCAATTTTTCGTAAACAGCTGAATACTTGCGAAACATAGCTTCAGCGGAGAATCGCTGTTCCGCTTCGCGGCGGCACTCCTGGGGACCGAGTTGTGCGGCATTCTCAATGGCCGCGCTCATCTCATCTACGTCATTCACCAGGAAGCCCGTGCGCCCATCGGACACAACCTCTGCCAGCGCTCCCCGCCGAAACGCCACCACCGGAGTGCCACACGCCATCGCTTCCATGGCGACCAGCGAACTCGTCTCATCCACCAGGCTGGTCGCAAGCAAGCATCTGGCCGCCGCCAGTAATCGCCGCTTGCGCGCCAGTCCGACCCCCCCCAAAAACCGGTGTGGGTTCTTCAGCCGCGGCCGAATCATCTCCTCAAAGTAGCGCTGGTGCGCTTCATAGCCGAAAACTGTTCCCGCCAAAAGCAACGGTCGACGACAACGGTCGGCCGCTTCGAGCGCCAGGTGAAAGCCCTTCTCCGGGCAGATTCTTCCCAGCGCGACCACGTAACCACGTTTGCGCGCAGGCCGGTAGCTCCCCAGCCGGATGCCATTCTCGATCACGTATTCATAATCACCCGGGCATGCTCTGGCTTGCGATTGCGATACGCACACCAGGTGAGTGTCGGGCCTGGCAATCGCAAATGCGCGCTCTGGATACCAACTCGGCGGCAGATGCAATGTCACGACGACCGGCGTCCCCGGTTCCGGCAGGTAATCTAGGAAGTCGATTCCGTGCATGTGGATGACATCGATCGGAAAGCTTTCGAGTGCCCGCGCGATTGCGCGCCGGGTTTGCCGAATCCCCTCGGCATGCACCGCTTCGTCCAGTTCCTGCCCGACCGCCGCAACCCCCACTAGCTCGCCGCGAACTCTCGAGCCCTTCGGCGCGACCACGACCGACCCGTGTCCATGGCGCACCAGGAATTCGTCGAGAACGGAAACGATCTGCTCGGCTCCTCCTGCTGTGCTGTCGCTGACTGCAGCCAGCGGATAGCCCACGTTCAATACCGTCAGTGGCAAAGCGCCTCCCGAAACTGCGCCATCGCCTGCCCGGCCACTTCGCGCCAGCGCTCTCCGGTCAAAGGCCAGCCCAGCATCTCGTACCACAACGCTCCCGCGTGCGGAGGCCGGCTAAAGTCATATCTTGGAGCTTCGCGCAGACGTTCGTTGCCAATGGGAAACCCCTGCAGAACCGGCCCCTGCGACCGAAAACACGCCATCATTTCAGCCTTGCGCGTGCGCTCCTCGGGCGTGAGTTCGATGCTGATGTCTTCGACCGCTTCGCCGTTCTGGGCGAGTAAAAACTCGCCGGTCTCGCACTTCCCATCGCGCGCGTGATACGCAGTCATTTCCAGGAAAATCGGCGGGTCATCTGCATCTTCGGCCAGCAATTCACGCGCGATCCCCGCCAGCAGTGCCGCGCAATCATGGTCGGGATGTCCACCTTCATAAGGCTGCGAAATCACGTGCGTCGGTGCAAGCCGGCGCAACAGCGCCGCAAATGGCTGTACTAAATCCGCGATACCGTAGATCGCCTCCTGATCCGCGCTCCCTAGGTGGAAAATATGTTCGGCGGAAACTCCGGCCAGGCCCAGCGCCTGTTGCGCCTCATACGAGCGGGTGCGTGCGTATTCCGGTTGCGATGCGGTTTTCGTTGTCCAGAAGTGTGGATCCCTGGGCGCGCCATCCGTCAGGTACACCACAAAGGATTGCGGAAATCGTCCCAGCACCGCGGACGCGCCGATCGTCTCATCATCAGGATGCGCTACCAGCAGCAGCGGCCGGACATCGGCCAAGTGCGGGCGCGGCGCCTCCCCCGATCGCTGCTGGAAATCCTGCGCCCAGTGTCGCCCCGCGCGCTCAAGCGGCTTCAACTTTTCGGACATGCTCCCGAACTTCCTGCGGTTGGGATAGGATGCGGACCGCTTCGCGGTATCCGTGCAGTGTGCCAACGTCCACGTAGCGCTCGCCACGCTTGACCGCCAGCACTCTCGCGCCATTTGCGATGTGCGCATTCACCAGCGTGCCCAGATACTGGTCCTGCCGGCCGCGGATTCGCCACAGGTCGTATAGCTTCGCAAGTTCCGCACCGCTCAAGCGCAGCGCGCCCCAGATCCAGTGTGATGAGGCGTTCGGCTTTTTCACCTGGATTTCCTGGATGCGGCCCCGTTCATCCGCCACCACCGCGTCGAAATACGCGGGCTTATCGACCGGGAAGCACAGGAAGGAGAACTGGCCTTCAGGAAGCACCGCCAGCCCATCTTCTGGAAACCAGATCGTGTCCGGCAGTCCAATGAGAACGTCGTCATGCTCGGAAATGAACGGCAGGGCGGTAAAGATCGAATCGCACAGCCCATTCGGACTGGGCTGGATGGCGTAGCAAATGCACGCTTCCTCCAGGCGCCCGCCGAAGTAATTCATGATGTCGGTTTTGTTCGGCGAGATCACGAAGCAAATCCTCGTCGCTCCCGCCCAGATCATCCGGTCCAGCAGGTATTCGCACACCGCGCGAGGACGCTCGGTTTCTCCGTCGAATCGCATTCCCACGGGCAGCAATTCTTTCGAAAAGGCGAGAGGTTGAATGCGCGTGCCCAGTCCGGCTGCCGGCACAATGCCCCAGATTCTTTTCATGCCCTTGCCTCAATCAGGTTGAGCAGTTGGTTGCAGCGATGATCGGCGGTGTGCTCCGAAAGCACGCGCTTTCGCGCCGCGGCGCCTACGCTTCTCAACGCTTGCGGTGAGAACTTCAGCACTTCGGACACATCTTCCGGTGTGGATGCGATCAATATTTCCCGTCCCGGTTCGAAAAATGCCTCAAGCCCCCGCCAGTAATCGCTCATGATCGCCGTCTCGCAGGCCGCCGCTTCGAACAGCCGTCCCGAAGGGCAATATCCCATGTTTGCCATAGCCGAGCGTGTGACACTCAAGGTCAGCGGCGAGGAAGAGTAGAACGCCGGATGCTCCGGCGGCGGCACGTGCCGCACAAAGTAAATGTTCCACGTCCAGGGAAAGTCTCCGGGATACATCGCGCCTCCGATCAGGAAACGCTTATCGGGACTGCGCCGCGCCGGCTCTACGAACAGCCTTTCCAGTGCCGCTTGGCGGTCCGCCGCATAAGTGCCCAGGTAGGACAGATCGGCGGCATACGTCGGAGACGGTGAAGATGGCCGGTAGAAATTTGCGTCCACGCTTCCGTACAGAGCCGCCACTCGGCGTGCGCCCAGTTGCGACTTGAGCTCGTCCAGCGCTTCGCCTCCCGTGTAGCTCAAGACCAGGTCGAACGCGCTCAGGCCGCACTCCGGCAGGTACTCGACTTCTCCCTCGCTCCGCAGGCGCTCCAGCGTGACCGGAGTGTCCAGGTCGTAATACACGTGCACCAGCGAGGCAAAATCGAGAATCAGTTCGGTAGCCGCCCGCGCATCCACGCAATACGAAGTCACAATCGCGCAATCGGCATTGGCTACCGCCTGTTTCGCCCGCGCGCGCACTTCGCTCCATTCCGGGTAGAGCACCAGTTCGTATCCTGCCGTGTCCCGCAGGTCGCGATGGTTCGCGTAGTAGGGAACATCGCGTTCGAAGAACGTGACTGCGTGTCCCTTGGCGGCAAGCGCCCGGCAAAGCCCCCGCCAGAGCGTGGCATGGCCATTTCCCCACGAAGAGCTGATCGTAAGTCCGAAAATGACAAGCTTCATCTTCGTGTGATCTCAGGCATTGTCAGGATGAGGCCTCCCGCCATAAAGAGCGGTCAAATATTTATAAGTGCAATCAGTACGGGCCCCCTACCACATGGGGGAGACAAAAAGTAGATGTCCTGAAGTAAGCAGGGGTTGTTCTTACGTCGGTGGCCTTGGGTTCCTGCAGCAGCAAGAACTTGGAAGGTTTTTGCTCGTGGATTCTGCCGCACACGCCGGGTTGAAGCCGGGACTTGTTTCCCTGTAAACCGATGTTTTTGCAAGTCCAACATGCAGCTTTCTTCACCTTGACCGCAGGCTGTCACAGGGCAGACAATCTCGAACGCGCTTGCTGCAAAGGGCATTCAGCAAGGTCTAAGGTACGTCGCTGTTGCGGTTTCCTCGCCGGAGAAAGTATGTTTCGTCACTCTTCTGCTGTGCTCAAAGAAACGGCTTTTCTTCGTGTTTGCTGTCTCCTTCTGCGGCCCCGCTGCCGCGCAGTGTTTTGAGACACGGGGCGATTCCCCTGTGGGAACGCCTTACGATCGGGTCGCTATCGCTGTGGGCGACTTCAATCATGATGGCAAGCTCGACATCGCGGTGACTGCCGAGCAGCACACAGATCAGCGTCATGCTGGGCAATGGCTCGCCCTCCCAATGTCACGTTCTCATGCAGCGAAAACATTGCGTCAGCTTCCACCTGCCGTTATCATCTCCCGCTTCCCTGAAGCCGGAGACCGTTCATGTTCCATGCAGTGAAAACGCTTCGCGGCATTTTTTTATTAACGCTCGTCTTTACCCTATCGCAGTTCGCGCTCGCCCAGACGGTGCGCGTCGACATCAGTCACCCCACGAATACTTTCATTCCCAATCAGGCCCTCGGCGCCGGCATCGACCGCATTCCCGCCGCGGCTGCTGACAAGCTATTCACGCCACAAGCCGTCAACAAGATCCTGACCGCCGGTTGGCAGCCCGTCACCTATCGCCAGAACACCGAGCTCTTCGTTGAAGCCTGGCACTGGAATCCGCAAGGCACGTGGAGCGATCCCGCGGGCAAAGGATATTTCACGGGCAGCGCCGCGCTTGGCGAGCTCATTGTGCGCTCCTACGGTTATCCGCTGCCGCATCGCGGATTCACCCGCAACGACGGCACCGGCAACGAGGGTTATTCGCGGCTCACCGATGGCGACCCGAATACTTATTGGAAGAGCAACCCTTATCTTGCCAAGGCATTCACCGGCGCCGATGACTCCGCGCACCCGCAGTGGATTGTCTTGGACTTCGCCACTGTGCAGCCGGTCAACTCCCTGCGCATCGCCTGGGGCGATCCCTACGCGAGCCGATATCTGGTGCAGTACTGGACGGGCGAAGATCCCATCAAGAAGCCGACGCTTGGCGCCTGGATCACTTTTCCCGGCGGTGTGATCTCCGAGGGCAAAGGCGGCATCGCCACGCTTAAGCTTTCGCCCACGCCCATGGGGGTGCGCTTCGTTCGAATCTGGATGACGGAGTCGTCGAACACTTGCGACTCGCATGGCTCCGTCGACCGCCGCAACTGCGTAGGCTTTGCCATTCGTGAGCTCTACGCGGGAACTATCGCCGATGACGGCTTGTTCCACGACCTGGTGCGTCACACCCCCGACCAGGACCAGACCATCACCTATTGCTCTTCGGTCGATCCCTGGCACGAGCCCGCGAACCTGACCTCGACCGTGCGCGAGCAGGTTGGGCTCGACCTCTTCTACACCAGCGGCTACACGCGCAACCTCCCCGCCATGATTCCCATCGCGCTGATCTACGCCATTCCTGAAGATGCCGCGGCGGAGCTCGCTTACCTGGAAAAGCGCGGCTACCCGATTTCGTACGTCGAAATGGGCGAGGAGCCCGATGGCCAATACATGCTGCCGGAGGATTACGCGGAACTCTACGTCCAGTTCGCCGCCGCCCTGCACAAGGTCGACCCTACGTTAAAGCTGGGCGGCCCAGTATTTACCGGAGTGAACGAAGACATCCTCGCCTGGCCCGACCCGCAGGGGCAAACTTCCTGGACGCGCCGCTTCGTCAACTACCTTCGCGAACACGGGCGGCTGGCGGACCTCGCCTTCTTCCCCTTCGAGCACTATCCCTACCAGCCCTGCAAGATAAGCTGGAGCAGCTTGTACGATGAGCCCACGCTGGTCAGCCACATCCTGCAGGTCTGGCGCGATGACGGCGTCCCCAAAGACGTGCCGCTGTTCATCACCGAATCGAATATTGCCTGGAATTCCGGCGAGTCGTTCGTCGACATCTTCGGAGCGCTGTGGCTCGCCGACTACGTAGGCGCGTTCTTCAACGCCGGAGGAAACGCGCTTTACTACTTCCACTACCTGCCCATGGGAATTCATCGCGGCTGCAATGAATCGTTCGGCACGTTTGGCATGTGGAGCGCGGATAAGAATTACGAAATCGGGCAGCCGCTTTCTCAATTCTTCGCCAGCCAGTTGATCAATCTCGAATGGGTGCAGAAAAGCAGCGGAGTTCATAAAACCTACGCCGCCACGAGCGATCTCACCGATCCTGCCGGGCACAACCTGGTCACCGCGTATGCGCTCGAGCGTCCGGATGGGCAGTGGTCGCTGATGCTGGTGAACCGCGACCAGGAGAACGCGCACAAGGTGAAGATCGTGTTTGATGGTGACGGTAGCGCAACTCGAGACACAACCGAAGCCAACAGCGTGCAGTCCCGCGGCAATGGCAGTTCTCATTCTTCGCAATTTTTCTCTGGCCCGGTGACCGTGCTCACCTTCGGCAGCGCGCAGTATCAGTGGCATCCGACCGAAACCGGAGGCTTTGCCGATCCCGACGGACCGGTGGTGAAAAGCGCGATCACCGCATCGGCAGAAACAGTTTACGAATTGCCCAAGGCCTCGATGACCGTGCTGCGGGGCAACATCGCGGCAAATACTGCCGCACCGTCTGCCAGAGGAAGACGTAAAAAGCGATAGGACGAATGCCCTGCGAGAGTAGCCGCACAAGACAGAAGTAGATTCACCATCAGCTATTTGCCGGCAGCAAAACAGACAGACAGCACCGCATTTGACATATCTTCCTACCGCTTGTATCGTGAGCGGCCTGTAATTGCGGCCCAGATTCGGTGGAGGGTCTTATGACAGCACGCGCTAACTTCGTTGTGGGAAGCGTCGCTGGTTTGATAGTAGGAGCCATCATCGGCCTGCTAGTCCTGCGGACGAGTACGGTGTCGCCTTTCGATGACGGCATTTACCTGACGAGTTATGGAGATGGATGCGACCTCTACGCTCCGGTCCTGACGTTAAACAAGAAGATGAATCAACAAGTGTCCTGGCGCTCTGTGGATGCAACCCCTCAGACTTACACCATCCACTTCACAACCAATGGATCTCCCTTTCCGCAAGGCACGTGTAACCCGAGTTGCACGATAAAGGCAGCGTTCAATCCCGGCCCTCCTCGCCAGGATGCGCATGGCTACTTCCCGTACGAGATCATTCACAACAGCGCGGCTTGCAAGAAGGATACTGATAGCTCTTCTGCCTCTGCCGCGTTCAACGATCCTGGCCTCAATATCAAGCCCTAGCCTGTGAACGAGGCAATTCAGTGCGATTGAAATAACGACTGGAATTCCGGCGACTGCCTCAGGTGGTCGAAGTCCGGTGTGTCTCGGATCATCGATGTTGGCAGTCCCAGCGCCGTCGCCTTCCTCAAGGCCGACAAGCATTGGTCCGTCTCCGAAAAGTGGTTGAAGATGAGCGCCGCTCTGAGCCTGACATCGGGATCGGCAGGTGCCAGCGTGATTGCTTTCCCCAGACTCTGCAGCGCGGTGGCTTTCTTGTCCAGCATGGCGTTGTAATCGGCTAAGTAGGCCAGCGCCATTGCATCTTTGGGGTTCACTTGCAGTCGCGACTCCACCAGTGAGATCGCTTTCTGGTAGGCGCCGCTCGCTTCTTTCTGTCGGGATGGGGTCCAATACAGGGCATCTCCCAGGTTGCCCCACAGCAGCCAATCGTGGTTATCGAGTTTAAGCCCCTGCTCGAAGGTGGCGGCTGAGTCCGCAAATCGACGCAGCGCAAAATACGCGAACCCGAGATTGGTGTAGGCTTCGATGTTCGGACGCAGGTTGATGGATCTCTGCAGCGTCGCTATCGAGTCGCCGTATCTCCCCTCCGCCATCAGGATTCCCCCCAGGTTCGAGTAACCGCGCGGGTTATCCGGAAATAGTTCTGTTACGTGCCGGAAGGTAGCTTCCGCGTCTGGATATCTTCCCTGGCGGTAATAAAAATCACCCAACGCGTTGTAGAGGCCCCAACTGTGGGGATGGGTGGCAATGGCTTTCTTGTAAGTCTCCTCCGCTGCAGCCTGGTTTCCCTGCTTGTGATAGGCGTCGGCGAGTCCGCGCATGGCATCCGCACTGGTCTGGTCCAAGTCGACGGCCAGTTGGAACTGTTTCACGGCATCGTCGTAGTTGCCGGTCCCGAAATCAACGTCGCCGAGGCAGGTATGCCCTTCCGCGAAGTTAACGGAAATCGAAAGCGCTTTCCGGCAATACTCGGATGCCTTGGTCACCCAGTCGTTGGGACGGTTCGCCTGCTGGAAGCCGAGCCAGTATGCTTCGCCCAAGCCGGAGTAAGCCGGAGCGTAGTTTGCGTCGATCAAAAGGGCCTTGTTGAATTCGCCGATGGCGCTGTCGATGTTCTCGGATCGCTGGTACTCCTCAAGGTATCCGCGCGCGCGTAAGTAATGTTCGTATGCGGTAGGCTGGGTTTCGCGGCGAGCCAACAAATCACCCCGGTTCGCCGGCCGTACATTCACGCCCAGTAAGTTGAGTGCTTCGTCCACCACCCGGTCTTCCAGATCGAATACATCGTGCGCGGCGGTCGTGATCGTGCGCGCGTCGATCTGCCGGCGGGTGTGCGGATCGACCAGGATACAGTTAATCCGAATCTGATCTCCTGCCTGCTGTACGTTGCCTTCCAGCACCAGGTCAGTGCCAAATTCGCGCAGCGCCTGGTCCGCGGTCTTCACGCCTTCTGCCTGGATATCGCGAGTCGAAACCAGTTGCAGAGCGTTGCTTTCGCTCAACTGCGCCAGCTTTGCCGTTAAGGTTTCTGTTAAACCGACTCCTAGAGCAGTGGTATCGGTGCCTTGTCCCACGGCGTCGAACGGCAACACAGCCAGTACTCTTTGGCGGGCAACCGTCTTCTGCCCGTACTTGCGAAGCAGAACGCCGGCGCCGATCCCGAGCACAAGCACGCAAAGCAGAACCGCCATCATGCCCAATTTGCTTTTTCGTCGCGGCGGCACCGGCACGGTGAATCCGCTCGACGACATCGTTCCTCCCGGCTGCAACCGCACCAGGTCCACGCGCAATTCGCGCGCAGTCTGATACCGCCGGTCTGGGTCTTTGTCCAATGCTTTGACAATCACCGCCTCCAGCCCAGGCGAGATGGTCGGATTCAGGGCAGTGGGTCGCAGCGGTTCATCGTGCAGGATTGCATCGGTGATCAACGGCGGCTGCGTCTGCGGGAATGTCCGGCAGCCGGTGGCCATTTCGTACAGCACGGCCCCGGCCGCCCAGATGTCGGAGCGAGGGTCGGCGGCCTCACCCCGCAACTGCTCCGGAGACATGTACGGCAGGGTTCCGGCGTGGAAATGGGCCTCGCCCAGGCTGATGGTTTCGGCAAGTTGTGCCTCCATGCCTACCAGTTGTGCCAGACCGAAATCAAGAATCTTCAGGGTATCGTCGCTGCTGAGAATCAGGTTGCCCGGCTTCAGATCGCGATGAACAATGCCTACGCGGTGCGCCGCCTCCAGCCCCTTCGCCAGTTGAATGCCAAGATCCACGACATCTTTCTGTGGCAGCGGGCCGGCGCCACTCAGCTTCGCATCCAGCGTCTGGCCGGGAATGTACTCCGTGACCAGGAAATCAATTTCGCCTTCCTGGCCAAACTCAAACGCCATGGCGACATTGGGATGACTGAGCTTGGCGAGCGCCAAAGCCTCTTTATGGAAGCGGCTGCGCGAGGATTCGTCAATCAGGTTTCTCGCGGGCAGCACTTTGATCGCGACGTCCCGCTCCAGCTTCTGATCATGCGCCCGAAACACTACCCCCATGCCACCGGCGCCGATCTGCTCGACGATACGGTAGTGTCCCAGCGATTGCCCGACAGCAGGTTGGGGCGCAGGCATGCACGCAAAATGGTATGGTTTGCGGCAGGGCAGGTCAACCGATGAAATCGCCTGCGGTGGATGAATTCACCGCCGCAATTCAAGAACTTGAGAAGTCGCGGCAAACGATTGGCGTGGACGCTTGCGCGTCGTTTTCTCCCGCCGATTTACGCTTCCAGTACACCAGCGCCACTCCGGCCAGCGCGATCGCGCCACCCACCAGCGACCTGGTGCCGGGCACTTCGCCCAGCCAAGCCCAGGCGATCAGGATTGCGAACACCGGGTTCAAATACAGCCAGCTCGAAGTCTTTCCCGCGGGACCGTGCGACAGCACGTATGCCCATCCCACGTAGGCGAGTGCGCCGGGAAAAATTCCCAGATACAGGATTGCCAGCGTGCTGCCCGCTGGCGCGGTGACCAGGCCGTGTCCCAGGCCGTGCCCAAACGGCAGCATCAGCAGTGTTCCGATCCAGGTGGAATACGCCGTGAACTCCAGGGCGCTGTAACGCTCAAGGAATTGCTTTTGCAGCACCATGTACACCGCCGAGCTCACTGCGGCGGCCAGGATGATCAGCGCCTTCGGGGAAAAATGCACGCCCTCTCCCTGGCTGGTGGCAATGAGGGCTACTCCCAAAAAGCTGATCAGCACGCCAACAGCGCCTAACGCGCTGAGCTTCTCGCGCAGCGCAAAGATCGCGAGCAGCGTGGTCCAGATGGGAACCGACGCGATCAGAAGGCTGGCGGCGCCGGCGGTCACTGTCGTCTCGCCGTAGTTGAGTGCCAAGTTATAGAAGGTCACACCGATGATCCCGGTGACGATCATGCCCGTGAAATCGCGCCGCTGCAGCCGGCGGAAATGTGCTACCCCCGCGTAAACCCCCAGGGTGATCGACGCGACGACAAAGCGGAAGACGGCAAGCTGGCCCGGCGAGTAGGCGCGCAGGCCCGCCCGTATGCCCGCGAAGGCCGAGCCCCACATCAGCATGGTGGCCGCGAGCGCGAGCAGCACCCGGGTTGTAAAAACGGATTTCATGGCCGCTCGCTTTCCTCAACGCTCCACTCGATCGCCGACATGAATCATGCCGTCGCTGAGAATCTGCGCTCTTAAGCCGCCGCGGTGCCGCAGTCCCTTGATGACCGGCCGTCCCGCCAGCGCCTCCAGATGGCTGCACGGTTCGCAAAGGCGAATGCCGCGGATCCTCACGCCGCCAATCGAGAACTCATGACCGACCAGGTGATTCAGCGGCACGCCACGGGTCACCAGGTTGCGGCGTGCTTCCCCGGGGGCAAGCTCGATCTGGTAGTCGCGCCGCAACGCCTCCAGCGCCTCCGCTTCGATCAATGTCAACTCAAACGATGGCTCGGGCTTGTAAAACGTGCCCTGCTTCGCTGCATAACGATCGCCATCCAGACCGACGCCCGGGATTGCGTGCACCGATTCCACAGCGTGCGTCGGCTCCTTTGCCAGTGCTGCAATGTGAATGGAAGCAATACTGCCGTGGCCCATGATCGCACCTTCCGTCTGAATGCTGCTGGTGGGGAGACTTGCTCACTGGAATCACGCGGAGCACCGAGCCACAGAAATGAATTGCCTGTTGCCCGATGCCTCTCGCGTTTTCCTGGCCAGGCGTTTACGCGCCTTGTGATTTGCCGGGGCCAGCAGGTTTGTGCAGGTCTTTGTCGACGATCGCAATGCACTCTTCGAGCACCTCGAGCGCCGCTTCGGCTTCATCGCGGTTCACCACCAGCGGCGGCGCGATGCGCACCGTGCTCGGGCCACATCCCAGGAACAGGATGCCGCGCTCGAACGCAAGCTCGACAATGCGGTCTCGCTCCTTGCCGCCATACTCCTTGGTGCGTTTGTCGGTTACGATCTCGACCCCGATCATGAGCCCGCGCCCGCGCACGTCGCCCACCGACTGGTATTTCTTGGGCCAGTCCTTCATGCGGTCCAGCATGTAGTTGCCAACTTCCGTGGCATTGCGCAGCAGGCCTTCTTTCTCGATCACGTCGAGGGTTGCCTGTGCGGCGGCAATCGAAACCGGGTTTCCTCCGAACGTGGACGCATGCGAACCCGGTACCCAGTCCATGATCTCGGCGCGCGTGATCACAGCGCTGAGCGGCATGCCCGACGCGATGCCTTTGGCGATGCAGACCATGTCGGGTTGCACGCCCGTATGCTCGACTGCCCACCACTTGCCGGTGCGGCCCACGCCGCTTTGCACTTCGTCGAGCACGAGCATGATGTCGTGACGATCGCAAATACGGCGCAACTCCTGCATGAAGACGTCGGGGGCGATCACGTATCCACCTTCGCCCTGGATCGGTTCTACAAAGATGGCGGCAACTTCCTCCGGCGGCAGCGTGGTCTTGAACAGCTTGTCTTCGATAAAGCGCGCGCATCCCAGGGCAAACGCCTGCGGGTCCTGGGCGCCGCCTTCGCAGCCGCGATACACGTCGGGATAGCGGATATGCGTAACGCCCGGCACCATGGGAGCGAAGCGGCGTTTCTGCTGCGGCTTGGAAGCGGTCAGCGAAAGCGCGCCCATGGTGCGGCCGTGGAAGGCGCCGAAAAACGCGATGATGTTCTGCCGCTTGGTGTGATAGCGCGACAGCTTCAGCGCAGTCTCGATCGCCTCCGCGCCGGAATTTCCGTAGTACACCTTGTGCGGCCCGGGCATGGGCGCGATCTTCGACAAGCGCTCCGCCAGGGTCACCATGTTCTCGTAGTAGAAGTCGGTACCCGACATGTGAATCAGTTCGCCGGCCTGCTTCTGAATCGCCGCCACGACCTGGGGATGGCAGTGGCCGGTCGAAGTCACCGCGATACCCGCGGAGAAATCGAGAAACTCGTTGCCGTCTACGTCTTCCACCACCACACCGCGGCCGCGCTTCGCGACCATGGGATAGGAACGCGTGTAAGACGGAGAAATGAACTTGTTGTCGCCCTCCAGAATGCGCATGGCATTGGGGCCGGGCAGGGTAGTCTTGATTTTGGGCCCAACGGTCAGGGTCTTGGTGGTCATGGGATCCTCCGGATCAGTTCTCGTTGTCGGTCTCGACTGGTCGAACTCGGGTAGCCACTGGTTGGGGGCCGTAACGCGCCGCCAGTAGCCGAATCAGCGCTGACGAAAACGCGCGTCGGAGCTGCTTGAGATTGCGGAGGAATTAATTAGTCGGAACCGAACAGATTAGGGCGCGAGCGTGAAGGCAATACCGCCAGGTGACGTCGCGGGCACACTAGGCAGTGCAGCCAGCACGCCGGCAAGTGCGAATTGGAACGCTCGTAACGCATGAGAGCAGGTAAGTACAGCCTGATTATACCCGGGAACTTTGCCCAGCGTAACCCCCAAAACAATCCCTCGACACAGTCGTAACTCGTCCCCCGCTGTTGCAAGTGTTACGCAGCTGGGGCTAGCTATCCAGTTTGCATCCATCCGTTGGACACCCGTCTAACGGGCTTTTTATAGCTGCTAGATATATAAGCCTCCAAGCGTTAAGAGTGGGATTGTCCCGCGGTAACGCGTTGGCTGGGCTTCCAGAATGCCTCGTATTTACACTGCGAGGGTCGTAGAGCAACGATCTCATGCAGGATTATCCGGAAGGGCTCGCAATCCGCGAATTGCGGCAAAAGCGATCCTAAAGGCGAACTTCGATAACTGACGGCTAATCGGCAGAGAGCCGAGTAATCGTCAGCGCAGGTGGAAGACCAACAACAAACGACCAGAGCAGCAAGGCGAACAGCGGAACTCGCAAGCGGGCAACGAGAGCCGGGCCTGACTCTGTTACCTTTTAACTCTCACCTTCATGGCCCGGGAGCAGCGCCAGCATCGGTGGATGGTGATCCTTGCCTTTGGCTTGGTCTACCTGTTTTGGGGATCGACCTATCTCGGCATTCGCATTGCCGTGGAACACATTCCCCCCGCGCTGATGTGCGCCATTCGCTTCACTATTGCGGGAACCCTGATGCTTGCCTATTGCGCGCTCAGCGGACGCCGCATCGCCTACGCATCCACGCAGCTAATGCACCTGGCAGTTGTCGGCACGTTGTTGCTCATGGGAGGCAATCTCACACTCTCTTATGCCGAACAGATCGTGCCATCTGGCCTGGCCGCGCTGGTCGTCTCGAGTACGCCGCTGTGGTTTCTCGTGCTGGATTCCATGCTTCTCGGTCACCATCGCATTGCGTTCCGGGGAAAGATCGGACTCGCGCTGGGTATCGCCGGGATCGTGGTCCTTTTGTGGCCGAAGTTGACCGCGCCCGGCTCCGTCGGCGGAAGGGAACTGGCCTGGTCGCTGGCGCTGATCGGCGGATCGTTCAGCTGGGCCCTGGGTTCGGTGCTGTCCAAGCGCTGGCAGTCGCATGACGTCGATCCTTTCAGCGGCATCGCCTGGCAGATTACGTTCGCTGGCCTGGCAAATTTCATATTCGCGTTATCGTTTGAGGACGTGCGCAACGTCGACTGGACTGTGCGCGGCATCGGTGCTGTCCTCTATCTTGTAGTCTGCGGATCATGGATCGGATACACCGCGTACATCTGGCTGTTGCGCCATGTTCCGACCTCGAAGGTTTCCACTTACGCGTATGTCAATCCCGTGGTCGCGGTGTTCCTGGGGTGGCTCATCGAACACGAGCGCGTAGATGCTTATATCCTGGCAGGCAGTGCAGTCGTGGTTGCTTCCGTGGTGCTGGTCACCAGCGCGAAAGTCAACAAGACGACTGTCACCGAGGAATTGCCGACCGCCGAAGCGGCGGGAGGATAACTCTTTATGCGAGCACTCACCGGTTAACGTGGACGATCAAACCTTATCGACGACGCCCGAGGCCGCACCGCCGCTTGCACGGCGCGTGATGATGCCGAAGCCCTGGATGACGCGCGTTCTTTTCGGAATCAATATCGCGGTCTACCTGGGCATGGTGCTCAACGGCGTATCTCCTACAGAGCCGAACAACGCCCAACTACTCAAGTGGGGTGCGATGTGGGGGCCCTATTCGCTGGGCGGCCAACCCTGGCGCATGCTGACCTCCAATTATGTTCACGTGGGCATCATCCACCTCGGCCTGAATATGTGGTGCCTGTGGAACCTGGGACAACTGGGGGAATTCATTTTTGGGCCGTGGACGCTGCTGATCGTCTACACCCTTTGCGGGCTGGGCGGCAGCGTCTGCAGCCTGTGGTGGCATCCCATGTCGATCGGCGCAGGCGCTTCGGGTGCGATCTTCGGGTTGGCGGGCGCGCTGATCGCGGCCCTCTACCTCGGCAAGTTGCCGTTTCCCAAGCACGCGTTTCAAGGAACTCTGCGCAGCCTGCTCGCTTTTGCCGGATACAACCTGGTTTTCGGCGCGGCCTGGGGCCGAATCGATAATGCGGCGCACATGGGCGGCCTAATCACCGGCCTGCTGCTGGGGGCAGTGCTTGGCCAGTTCCTCATGACGCATCCGGACTCGCGGCGCAGTTGGGAATGGCTGACGTTCGGAGCGGCCGCTGTGCTTCTATTCGTCGCCGCCAGATTCGTAAAACAGAGTAGAGGCTACGTCGTCGCCCTGGTACGAGGCAGCGAGGCGATCGAGAAAGGAAACCTCGACGAAGGGATTGCCCAGCTGCAAGGCGCGGTAGGCAGAGATCCTCGCAACAATGCCGCCTTGGTGTTGCTGGGAAACGCCTACCTGCAGCAGAAGAATTACGCGCAAGCGGAACAGGTTCTCAAGCGCGCGCAGGCCAACGATGCCGCCGACCTTGCGGTGCAATACAACCTGGGCCTGCTCTATCAATCGACCGGACGATTCGAACCGGCGCGAGAAATCTTCGCGAAGCTCACGCGGGAGAATCCGAAGGACGATGACGCCTGGGTCATGCTCGGCTCGTCGCTCGATGGTTTAGGCGAGACCGACAAGGCGTTGTCGGCTTACCAGCGCGCGGTCGAATTGAACCCTAAAAATGCGGAAGCCTGGCGTGAACTCGGGATCGCGCAGATGAAGCTCGACCAGAAGGATGCCGCGATCAGTTCGCTGCAAAAAGCGCTGCAGTTGAATCCGCAAAACTTCGCGATGCGAAGGATGTTGGCCCGCGCCTATCTGGCGAACGGCGACGCGGCACAAGCGCAAGCGGTTATGAACAAGGATCCGGGACCTCCCGCCTCCGCCCAGTCCCCTCAACACTAACTGGCGTCGACCGAGGCAGGTGCTTCGCTCAAATCAAGCCTCAACGATGCAAAACATTCCAGAAGATCACCGAACCGGGTTATGCAGCGGGGCCTCGGCGGGAAGCGAGGTCTTGTGGTACTTGGCCTCATAGAAGAGCAGTACAAGAGAAAGCACCAGCAGCAGTGATGCTACGTAAGGCAACCAGTGCCGGGAACGATTTCCGGGCAGCATGAATCCTCCCTGGGCGGGTGGCTGCCTCTTTGTCGTGCGGTGGAAGTGGCGGGAAGGCTGGGCAGCGTCCCGGCGCGACGTGGTTAAGAGGCTCTGGCTGCGGCGGAGGGTTGGTCGAAAAACTGGCCGTTTATTCCGTAGCTTCCGCTTCTTCTTCTTGATCGTTAACCAAATCAATTACATGCCCGCGGATGCTGAACGTCGTCCGCTCTCCGCCTTGCCCGGGAAAGGTGACGCGAGCCGGTTGACGTTGCCATTGCGGCGCGCGACAGGCAAAGTCGGGCATGCCGTTTAGCTCGATGCTTCCGAGTTGTTTTTTCAGGAGCGGCTTGCGGCGGCCCACTTGTGCGACTATGGCAAACGCTTTCCTGCCATCGTCACTGATTCCGCAATACGCAACGTAGTCGCGATACCAGCTTGCGGCCGAATACAAGGCATCGAACTCCGGCAGGTTCACCGGCGTGACTCTTCCCGTCATGCGATCGACCAGCAGCCAGCCTCCGCGCTGCCATTGCCAGCGCGCGGGAGTGGCCGGGTCTTCGGGCAGGGCGTCATTCAACCGGAAGACGCGCCTTACCACGAAAAGACGATCAGTGATATCGCGGGCGGGCCCAGTCGTGTACTCCTTCACCCGCGTGTCGACAAAAAGCGGCCGCACCTTGAGGTCGACAGCTTTTTCCTCGTCTAAGCCAACCAGCCACTTCAC